>Ga0307510_10002067_pt1 | contig 22675 bp, 19 predicted proteins | sample 12_EM_MG_FD_207224 | JGI IMG/M metagenome (GOLD analysis project Ga0307510, IMG submission 207224) | Populus trichocarpa ectomycorrhiza microbial communities from riparian zone in the Pacific Northwest, United States - 12_EM | ecosystem: Host-associated > Plants > Roots > Unclassified | place...
CTCGGATTTCAGAGAATTTAGATTTTAGAAGTTCGATATTCTAGATTTTAGCTTGAAAATATGCCAGGGCCATTTATAAATCTCTTCCAGATTCCTACAGGAAGTCCTCCACCAATACCGGTAGGTTAACTACAAGAGAGCAGGAATGACGTAATATTGACCATTGAGTAATATTATCCTTAGAGGCGGCAACGACCGCCTCAATTCCTTCTATCATAGCAATAAGTCAATGGATCCCAAAAGGGCTATTATACTTCACACATCTTTTGTCTTTCATCTTTTTTTAATAACTTCTCCCATTCGGCGCAAACTCTGTGGCCATGGGATACAGCTGATGTGCTAAGATGAAGACTATGGCTACCAGTACAGTACAGTACACGTGCAATGTGGGGATATGTTTCACAAACACTTCTATTGAGTGGCTTCTTCACCTTGGCCGCGACAAAAACTGGGCGAGTAAGGGGCAAGGATATCTAACGGGGAGAAAGTTGAATTCGCTAAAGTAGGGTAACAAGCTTACTGTACTCGAGTACTTGTTACTAATCCCTGTTCGTGTCCCGCTCGGTTTCGTCGTGCCCCGGCGAAGACTGTGCCACTGCGGGTGCCCGCACGGAACAGAGCATGCGGAATTGGATGGGGATTTTCTTCTGGTCTATGGCACAGTACTCGTACAGAGTCGTATTGGTACAACTCCCATTCGCAAAGCCTTCGCGGAAAGAGAGGCACTGTGGCGATGTCTTGGCTGCAATGGGGGTATCATACTGGTACAAGAATTTGTGTATGATTTGAACTGTAAAGGTTGTCCTAGTACTTTCGTTGCTACCAAGACTTCGCCACAGTACCTGTCTTTCCGCGAAGACTTTGCGAACGGGGGTGTACTCGAGCACTCGAGTACACATAAGGCATCATACTTCTCGCACGCTTCTCAACCAGTCGGGGCTTACGGAAAATGGGCGAGGGGAAAGGAGGAGTCAGAGAAAGGAAAGGGAACCAAGTTTGTGTTTCGTTTCATAAACCCCTCCCTGTCCCTGGAATGTATTCCTAACTTAAAGAAGGAATGCTAGATTATAAATAATTTCCCGCGCTCGTATGGATGACTTTCTATCTGCCGCCCCGCTGCAATGATTAGGAGAAGAAGCATAAGAGCATAAGAGGTATAAATTCTTTTTAGCGCACTGTGCCAAGTCAAATGCTACTCCATCAAACGGTATCATACTCCCTCTTGCCTAAAAGTTACCAAACAAACAAAAAAGAGTGCTAGGAGAACGCTTCCAAGGGTAAGGAAGGAAGGAAACGAAGAAGTAGATAAACGAAAAGGGTGACTAACAAGAAAAAACACCAAAAACCATGAATTAGAAAACCGATAGATCACCCCGCCTAAAAAAGGGAAAGGACAAAAAGCAATAAATTTTATGCGGAAGGAGTGATAGATAAAACAAAAAAACGCCGGAACTTGCAAACCGATTAGAAAAGCTCTGTAGAGCATGCCAACCAAAATGAAGGAACAGGAACGATGTTTCGGAGAAAGAAAAAGGGGAAGAGAAGAAAAAGCAAATAATTGACAAACCAACCCATTTTAAACCTTCCTCCAATTTGGAATTGAGGAGGAATTTTCTGTCCGTGACATTATATGCCGCCTCTTGGCCCCATCCACCCCCACAATAATCAAAGCCCCTAATAATGAAAAACAGTGGAGAGGTGAAAAATGAAAAACAAATAAAAAAGCGTCACGCCTGGATAATCCCTTTGGAGCTTCCCTTTAGAGCTTTCGCGCCGAATCGACCACCAAACTTGGAGTCTCTATATCTTTATCCGCCTCTTTGCCTTCGTTCTTTCTTCTCTCAAAGAAATTATCGTACTCCACGACCACAACCACCCATTCTGCAAGTGCGCGACCCACATAAGTCCAATGGCTTGCATTGCCGGTGTATCCGGAGAGGTCAACGCTCAAAGGCACGTTGCATTCCGCATCTACATACTTTTGCCCAGCACTGGGTATTCGTGCCGGACCCAGCCTTCTCTCTCTATTCCCAAATGGCGGCCTATCCACCCAATCCAATGCAAATTTAAACGTAGTCTTTTTCTCCTGTCGGGGTAATTGCTGCTGCGTGGGGGATGATTCGCGCTTAGGGCTTCCTTTTGATGGTGAGGTGCTGACCTGCTTCTGAGGCACAGGAAATTCAGATGAGTCTAGAGGGGATGCATCATTGCTGACGGCAGACTTAAACCCTATTACACTGCGAATTGCACCCCACCTCTTGCTGAAAGAAGAAACATTTGTATCGGCTGAGCGCGTTGTGTCTACAGTGTCAGACAAAATTATTTGAGCATCGCCGGTTGCTGTGGGTATGCTAGTCAACGACATCGAGGAATTGGACCTGGGCAGGGACTCGGTGTTGGATATCAGAGCAGCCGTTGGTATCACTCCATCCAATAAGACACCTTGAGGTGTAGTCAGGACATCGCTCCGGATAATAAGCAACCGCCTGCAAGGCTGAGGAAGACATGGTGCGGTGGACGGAAGTGGTGTTTTGTTCGCTTCTGCTTTGTCTTTTAGTCGTAGGTAATGAGCATACGCGGTTCGTAACCGTCTAAGCAAGGTTTCTAGAATGTCCCTGTACGATAATTAGATAAAATATCACGCGCTGTTCGGAAGTTAACTCACAAATCCAGCGGATTAGGGCTCCCGTCGTATCTACCCAATCTCCAACAGGCCAACCTCATGAAATATGCTCTAACCATTGGGCACCAATGGCAGAAGTATTTTTCCCAAACAGCCTCCGATAATAGCCAGCCCAAACATAACGTTCGTTTTCGCCCCTCATCCTCCACAATAAGATCCCAAGCGGTATAGACAAATGAAATCAACCGCAGCTCAGTCATATTATTCTCACTCTCCAACATTTGTCTCAGGACATCCATCCAAAACGGCCAATCCACGAAAGTCGTGTGGTAAAGTTCCTCCGCTTGTGAAAATAAAGGCAATATTTCTTCCATCAAGTCACATAAAGTGAAACAGGCATCAGCGTCGTAAACACGTGTCTTCCGAACAGCTCCCTTAATCATGGCCATGAAGGAAGTGATGTACATGATACGACAATCCTCCGAGAAATTGATCTTATCAGACATAACATCCCGGAGGAGCACCACCATCTTATTTTCTGCCATGGTTCGTGCGGGATTTCTGGCAGCCATGGGAAGAGTGACTGTTGCATTAGCGAGCATATCCTCGAAGGTTGTCGATGCCAAACTGTCGGCTCCCGTAGGTTGGCGATGGATGGTGTTATCGAGCAGTGATAGCATGTGAGCCTGCACCATGACATAACCGGGGGCGGTGAACCTGGCTAATGGCGACACATCCGGTGGTAGGTAGTCATACATCAAGATGTGGTAGTATCTTAAGAAGACATATAACAGGTCCGAGTCGCGACCATTCCATCGGCTAGTCCACGCGCCACGCCAATCCACTTGAATACCAACTGGTGGTTTCGCCGGTTGTTTCATACCACGTAAAGTTGCAAGCAATGTTGTGAACCCAAGCGATTGCAAAGTTTCCGGGAAATCGCTGACAATTGCCTCGGAAACCTGTCGTAAATCTGTGCCTCTCCCCACTCCAAACTCGGGGAGAACCCTTCTCACAGTCGCTGGCTGAATCTCCCACAGACTAATCAACATATCCGCAACGCCCGGGCAAAAATAGAATGCGTAGGCCAGGACCTTGCCGCCAAATGCCACCATGCTAGGGGGGGATGTTCGGAGCCCCATCTTCTCCACTGTAAACCCAAGCGTGTCGTACAGTGTGCGTGTGAATAAAACTTTGATATTGTGTTGAACTGATTTCTGAAGGGAGTAGGCTGAGGACGTAGAAGCGAGGGAGGAAGAAGACCGAGATTTTGCTGAAGCCGGAAGTCGTTGATTTATAGGAGCAAATGTTGATGGCGCGGACCTCCATTCGGGTCGAGAAAAGATGCCCGAGATGCCTTCCAGATATGCCGGCCTATCAGCACCAGCGATTGCTTGTGAATTTCGAATGCGAAGCTGCGCCATGAGGCCGGTCCACCAACGGTGCAAGACTCTAACCCTCCTGTCAAGTTCATCTGGCGCAATGTGGGGAGTTGATTTGCTTTCGAATTTTCGGAGAAAGGGGATGAGAGATTGCCGAATAATGTTGGCCTTCTGGGTTGTAGACTTGCTTTGAAACCTAACACAATTTTAGCCATCGGAGGCCGCAAGCTCCCCAGGGGATCCTCGCTGTACCTTTGGAAATCATTCTCTAGCAGCCTGTAGGCCTCCCACAGCTCATCCTTGACCTTTCTTAACGCTGGGCGCTCACCCAAGGAACTTACACTATCGGTAGAACCCACATAGGCTTTTTTTAACGTCGCAGGTGGTACTGAAGGCTCAGAAACTGACGATCTCATAAACATGCTCAATGGCCTTCTTGCTTTGCCCAAAAGGCTTGGTGATCGGTTAACGTCCGGGCGAGCCGCTAGCGACTCACTCTTAGACCCTACCGAATCCTCGGCTCCATTGGCTTTTGTGGGGCTAGTTGAGGACGACATTGAGCTTGTTGATCTCGAATCGTTCTCATCACGACTGCTGGGTGATGGTGACCTGGAAACGTTTGGGGAATTCCATGAACGATGAGCTAAGTTGACAAGGGTTTCGGAAACCGGGCGAGTCTTTAAATCCAAAGCATTGCTCGCAGATGAAACCAGAGGTTGGTAAGAAGTGTCTTCCATAGGATCTGGTGATTTAAGAAAAGTTGAAATCGTTATTCGAGGCTGCCCTTTCGCGTCCGAGCCGCTAACCGGGCTGCCACACTCAAATGTGGCAGAAGGAGCGAGGGAGGGCTTCACAAGTGTTTTTGAAGGGTCACCAGTCTGAACACCTGAATCCTGGGTAATGCTTGTAATCGTTTTCTGGGAAATGAAGTTGTTTGGCTTCAAGGGATCCGAGAAGAAGTCATCTTCAGGAGCTGGGGGGTTCCCTGGTTGCGAGGCGGAATTTAAAGAAAGGAGGGGCAGGGAACCCAGCTTCACCTGCTGCGTGGCTCTCGTTTTTGAATTCGAAGTGGTTGCAGCGGAGGAAGCAGCCGGCGATGAATCTTTGGCCTTGGGGATAGATAAGCGTGGAGCTTGGTTAAAGGGTCGCCGAAGAGAGAAGGATCGCTGAGCCCCTCCACCTGTTCCTGCTGTTGTTGCTGCTGGCATCGTGAAGAAAAGGGAAAAGAGAAAAAAAACTACTGGAGCGAGTGGAAGCTGAGGAAATTGGCACGTCTTTCGACCTCACAGTGGTCTAATAAAACCAAAGAGCCGCAAACAGCTAGAGAAGAGTCGGTCCACTTACGCTGTGCTAAATATCACGAACAGCAGCAGCAGTAGATACCAATGATAAATGAAATGTCCTTGACTCTTGCTCTCTTCGCTTTGGCCAGTGCCCCGTCTGACAACTCTTTCGACTCTTCTTATCCAAAGAAACCAATCTCTAGAAAGGCGAGGTAAGAGTAGTCCCTTTACAAGTTCTTATAATCTTGGGGCGAAGGGCGGCGGTGCAAGCTGAAATGAGCACCCGGTTGATGCAAGATCCGTAGCGGGTAGAGGGAACGGACGACTACTTGCAGAAACAGCAGCACAGCTACCAGCCAGCACCAGCACCCCAAGAGAAGGCACCTGGTGGGAGGAATAGCAAATGACGACAGAAGGTGCCCAGCGGATTAGAAGGGATAACAAAATCCTTCTTTTCGAGTTTGGTAATGAAATAGAAAGGAAATGTGAAAATGAAAAACTAAGAACGAATGCACGAAATGAGGGGATTAGCGGACAGGAAAAAAAAATCGTGCCCCGACTGAAGGGAAGCACTGCTCTCCTAATACTCTTTCCATGGCGTCCGTCACTAAAAGTAACTTCTTTCGCGTGGGATACTGACACCTTTTTTTTTTTTCTTTCCTCCCTACCCCCTGCCATCCAAAGATCTCAGTCATACCCCATGCGTGCTGTGCACGTATGTTCGAATAGAATGCAGCCCTTTTTTCCTCTTTTTTTTTCTTTTCTATTTTTTTCTATTTTCCGCACCAACCCTCTCGAATGTTGGTTGTCTTGAGTTCCTTTGGATGCTTAACGTGTTCCGGATAAGAGGTGGCCCATCGTTCATTCACTAATCGGTCCGATCACCACTGGGAACGAGAGTTTGTTTTGCTATAGTAGTAGCATCATTTTGGACTTGTGCCTCTTCCGAGACCTATAAGTTACCCGAGAGGCTTACCGGACGAGCACCTAACTTACCGTACTCTCAACCGCCAACTATAGTCACTGCGGCGAAACCCCTTCCCTTCTTTGTACAAGTATTCCCAAAGAACTGGGTTCTGCATGCGGATTTACGGAAGGAACTTTCGAGAGAAGATATCCCAAGTATCCAAGACTTTCATTCCAATACCTCTTCCGTTTCATACGGTAGGTCACACCCCTCTAACCTCCCTACGCCCGTCCCGCGAAGAGACATATTTGATTATCTTTCAGCTCCGAGTGACGGTAAAAGAGAAAAAACGGCAAAATACGGTAGAAAGGCCTAAAGTGCCATAAATCCCAATACATACACACATACACACTGCATCACAACTATCACCCTCCCTCACCATCATCTCGTAAAGAAGAGGAGGAGTATTTTCCAGTTCTTGCTCTTGGTCAATCGCAGAGTGTACTAGTACTAGTACAATTGTACAACAAGTGAAGTCCCCGCTTGAAGTGGGATACACTGTGCTCGAGGACACAGCAAGCCACAAATGATGCATACATATTACATTGCTGTCATTTTCACTTATGTGCGTGAGACAGCACCGGGTCACTCAACCAGCAGAGAGACCACCAACCCCAGCCAGACATGCTCACAAACGAAGCGTTCTGAGAGGATGACGGGTCCAGAACCACCTGAACAAAGTGCATGAGCTCCCAGGCGCCATCCTCGGTCCACAGAAATTTCCACCTCGCGGTAAAGTCCATTGCCTGATCCCACCCGGCCGGTAAACCATCCACCAGCATTCTAAACTCGTATAGACAGTTCTACCCAGTGCAGCTACATTGCCTGTACTCGGGCAGCGGTATTTCTGTTCCCGGTGCATTTAGAGCGCCAGTATCACAGGGGAGAGAGAAAGAGAATGGAAAGGAGTAATCCTTTCTTTTTCTTCTCTTCCCCCTCGGGAATAAAAGTGGATGGTGTGCTTGAGCCTACCGCACCGGTATTAACTGGCCAAATTGGGTAGTGCTTGGCAAGGCTTGACCTCCTCGGGCAAGCGGATTTGGACTGGCCAAACAGAAGCTGGAGGTTTCTGAACGGCAGTTAAAGCGATCTTCCCATTCCTTTTCTGGTTAGTACTAGGTCTTCTAGGGAGCTTTTGTCTTAAAGCGGAGATTGGAACCTGCACGGAGAAATAGGTGGGACCAATTAACAGGAACTAGGCGGGGCTGTATTTAGCTAGTTGGGCCCGAATAACTGTTCCCTAACTTCTGGCCGGACCTTGCTCTCAATTTAACCAAATACCGAGAATACGATGCTCGTTAACGTCACTCGCCTGCGGATAAATCTTCAACCCCAACCCTAGGACACACATGAATTTGAATTTGTGCACTTGAATGCAGCTCGGGCCTCGGGCTCTAAATGATCCACAGACTTTTGACTCTGACGAGTGCAGGTACAGCCCCGTCTACAAAGTCTTCGAAAAAAGAGGTACTATACTGTAGCAAGGCCTCGGCGGTACCGAAAGTACAGCTGCTGTACTGTCATGGTGCATGATGTTTCCGGTATGCGAAGTCTAAATCAAGCTTCCTCCCCTTGATTTTCCTTGCTTTCAACGGCAAGGAATACACTTTTATCATTCACCTAAAGACACCTCCACAAAACCATACCTCCAGTCGTAAGGAAATGGATCTAGAACGCCTGAGTCCCCATCACATCTGAAAACGCCTACCAGTACCCCCAGAAGCCAGGAAAGGAAAACTGAAGGCAATCCGGGGGCTGCTTTCCTCAATTGGTACCTCTATTACAGAATTGTTCATATAAAAGGCTTACGGAATGGTGGCCTTATTATTGAGAAAACCTCTGATCCTGAGTCAGATATCCTTGTTAGCCTAATGTTTACAATTACTACCCTGGTCGCCAGCCTTGCTAAAAAGTGCCTGGCAAGTCTTTTGGTTAGGTTGAATACCGTACCTTTTCTTTCACAGGGTCTAATTTGGGTCAATATTGTTTACAGCGCTCTATAATTCTTTGAATAAGGGGGGTTTTTTTTAAAAAAAGTTTATTTTGTTATTTGGATTTCTAGGTTATACTCCGGAGAATAATACTTACTGGAATTACGAATAAATCCGGGGACAAGAAGGGAACAGAGGCGAAAACACGTAAAGTCTAAGTTTCATTGCTCTTTCCCAGGTCAGGCGGTTTTGTTCAAATCTCGCATTATGGGCTTGAGTACGAGTAGATGGAGGCGCGATTATCGGACTTGGGGTAAGTCTTACGCCGCAAAATTTGGACAAGGTGCTTGGCCGTGCCTTGGACTACCGTAGCGCCCTCGTTGCCGCCAGGGCCCTGCCACAGTGCCTCTGTTTCCGCGAAGGCTCTGCGGACGGGGCTGTAAGGATGCTCGCCCCAGGCAAGAGGTACCCGGAACCAGGGGGTATATTTGGATGGGGCTCAGAGACGCACAGATATTTTACCATATTCGAGTACTCGAGTACAGTATTTCTTTTATCCCTTTTTCCCGGTATGATACTGCACTTCTTGCCTCGGACGAGTGCCACACTAGTCACACATTTCGCAAACAGTATCTGAGGCAATTCGCTTGTAAAACAACCAATCACGAAACCGCTATATTGGGTGAGGTTGAAAACCCTCCTTTCCAAAGAAGGTTAGATCTTTAAGCGCCATAAAAGTTAATCATCTCATTAAAAAAAACCCCATTTTTTCTTTTCTTTTCATCACGACAACTTTCAACAACAATTAAAGTTAAAGTTGTTGGAAATCGGCACGAACAGAGCCAATGGGTACGTAAAGCGCCGATGAATCCGCCGTGAGAAGACCCCTTGCCAACAAACCAAAAAGCGCAGACAGGCGGGTAGGCTTCAAAGTGTGTCTTAGTTCTTGATTCTTTTCTAACATACTTTGTACCATACGGATGGAAACATCATATGAGGCAGGATCGAGACATTGAGAGTTTTCTCAAAGTTGCTACTTCTCTCGCTTTCTACCTACTTGATAACCGTAAGGGGGAAGGACAATAGCTATAACCTACTCACCCACAGCCCCCAATGCCCTACCATATCAACGTCGACAACCTCCGGCAAGGTCGTTAGGAAGGGGAGGCTTTGGCGTATGACTCAAGTACTAGCACTCCCAAATATTTGAATTCAAAGGCAGCAGAAGGATATGTACTGTACCCCGCGTGGCTAGCAAGGCCAAGTGAAGAGGAGGAGGAGTATAACTTCTGCAGGTACGCAGTGCAGTCCTGTGCAGTGGAGCATTTGTGTGGCTGTTTTGTCACCCGGATCAAACAGCATGCTCGCCTACTCGAGTACATCCCGTGCAAGATGTTGGTACGAATAACAACTGGCACTAATTACTAATCTGTGATGAAATTAGAATTCCCACCCGCCTTTCCTGACAATCTATCGGGAAGATCTACTACCGTACGGTGCACAGACTATGATAGGGGACTATGACCTTAGGGGCTAATGGTGCGGAGCACGGGCGTCATCAATTATTGGTTGCTATCCGTCTTGCTACAAGAGGACGAAAACCGCGTGTTTTCGAGGAAAGCTATTTGTCGTGCACCGTGCTGGGTACCTTCACCACTGGCGCGGGCTCCTCGAGATCTCAACGGAGCTGGAACTAACTTGCTCCATTTGTGGCTGGTCTGGTTCCTGCAGCCCAACAACACTTATCTCCAGATAATGTGATCTCGTGGGAGCCTTTCTTTTGTATTTTTGTATTTTCCACCAAGTCGGAGACACTCGTTGACTCTGTTTTTGCTCTTTTAGTTTTCCCGTTCTGGCTTCCGCCTATTCAACCTGGCTTTCCAGGTATGATATGACAACCTTTGTTGTTGGCAGGCGGCGGGGGGTGATGGAGCAGAAGGGGGAAAGGAGTGCAATAGATCTGATTAGATCTTCTGTATCTGTTGCATCTGTCCCTCCACCGCACTAGTACTGTCCAACGCACAATTTCGTAAGATTTGCCTGTGTGGCGGTTGAGTAAGGGGTGGCCCTGTTTGGTGTTTATTTGGTGGATAAGCTAACTATCACGGATCTAAATATCCTAACGCTGGGCCTAACTACAAAGATTGAGTAGGGAAGAAAGGGAAAAGCTTCCCCCCAGCAGGATTACTGGATTAGATACATCTCTCCAGGCATTATTTAGAAAAAAAGCTCATTCCAAGATGCTTCCAGATTCTCTCCCTCCGTCTCGTAGGGATTCGAGAGCCCCCTCCTCGTCGAAAGTCAACAATCAGTTCAGGCACTCTGCCGCACTACGGCGCGGTGCTCGTACGGAATGGAATGAAATACAGCTACACTTTGTTATAACTAGAGCCAAGAGTTCAAGCCAGGTATTGAGGGTTCACTCTCGTGGAGGTCGAAAGCCTCATGCAGCCCCTCGTCCATACTCCAGACTGAGCTGAATAAGGAGCTTCCGTTAATAACCAAATTTTCACAGACGCGCAGGCTTCAGGCCGCAACTAATATTAGACATGACTACTTGCGGATACCAAAAGTATCCGGAAATATCGGCGTTTCCTCGGGTTGAACCGTGCCAAGATCTTCCGGATACTTTTGAGGTCGGCGAGCACAACAACGTTGACACGGTAATCACTAGGGAACGCTGCGGCACTTGCAGATCCTAAGCAGCTGCTTAGTCATCTATGTCCTTGGAGCTGATGGGCTGCAGCACGAGATTTTCGATGTTTTGCCGTTGCAGGGGACATCGAGTAATGAATAAGCAGCGAAGCAACGTGGGGTCCAGTTTTTGAGGTGTCACTTATTTCGGGTACTCAATCAGACTGTGACCTAAGGAGCTACTTTGTTTTTGTGATGTGCTCGAGTACAAATTAGAGGAAAGAGTGACCTTGGAAATATCTTATCTGTGCCCTTGGATATGGTTTTGGTTGCAGTCCCATATATCCAGTCCAAGGAGAAGAGTCTACCAAAAGGTAGGAGGACGCCCTACTGCTGGGCACGCCTTTGCTCAGGTATAGCAGGACGGAGGGCTCCTCAGGACGAGGGCACTGAAGGGTCCAGCCTAACATATCACTCTTTTCCAGATTTCCCTGGCAAGCAGAGCACTTTTTCATGGTAGCAGGTCGAGATTGTACCAGTCTGGGAACAGAGGGGTTGTGCCTGTGACCTCCCTTCGAGTTCGTTGTGGGTGTTCTCCATGCATTTTGCTATAACGAGTAACCTTTGTATGGATGTTCGAGCTTGCAAGCGATTGGTTCGTGATAATGATTTTTTCCGGCGTAAAGAGGTCCATCACTGGTACGGTGAGGTGCAGCTGTAAATTAGACTTGGTCTGCAGTGAATGCTTGAGCTTGCCTGTATTGACGAGCATCATCCGAAAGCATCGATGCTCGCCGATGCAAGTTTAATTCATCTGCCAAGGCGGAGGGAGCAATTGTGGAGCATGGTGATCAGTGGTGGCATTCACTCACCAACCCGACGTTTCACAGCGTTTCAAGCCTAACCCCCCTTTTCGCAGGCTTGCCCTTTCTCGCTTCCTCCATGATCAATGGTTCAATTTATCGTTAGTGAGATCACCCGCGTACCGTCTTGGCCGTTCATTTCCAGCCTTTTACGTGTTTCACTTCCTATCACACCTTCTCACTTGCGCTGACGGGGCTGATGTCGCGATGGACTTTCTCACATCTCCTGTCAGAGAGTTTATGCGGAATCTATTTTCCGTCAAGAAGATCTCCTTTCTTGTACGATAATAGCCCTTTATTCTAGTTATTCCTGCACCTTCTTCGTTTTATAGGCGCTTGTTTGCCTCCCTTTACTTTCTTTGGAGGGAGATTGGAGGGAAGGAGCGTATGGTGATTTCTTTTTTTCCCTCTCTTGAGTATGATACATAGTTAATTCCACTATCAATTATCGTCCGTTATCCCTAATTATTTCTGTGCCTTCTCCCACCTTCCCTTCTCCACCCTTCCCTCCCTTTGAACCTCTGTGTGCTTGATGCCGGAGTCGGATAATTTACTTCGGTTTCTACACGAATAATTTATGCAGCTGGTCCTGACCTCTTCCATTCGACGCTGAGCGGCTATACTTTATTTTTTTCACTTTTTTTTTTGGAAGAAAAAAGAGAGCGCGGGTTGACACAGTCACGACGGCAAAAAGCCAAAACGCCATTGACAGCAGATAATTGTGAACCGGGAGATCAGAAGAGGAAGAAGTGCGAGAAAGGAAGCACAATCAAGGGAAGGGACGCCACCGGACTTCTCCTTCTTGGAAACACATTGTGGGGAGTTGGGATAGAGGGAAAGAAGCGAACCAGCGTGATAATACGGTACGCATAACGGACAAAAGGGGGGGGTAAGCGGGAGAAACAGAGCGGGAAAGAGAGAGAGAAACAACGAAACCATGCCAACAAACGATTTTTCCAACACAGCCTTCTGGGTGTCACCAAATGCTACTGTAACTGAGGTGAAGGGAATACCAAATTTCTTTTCGAAGTCTATGTTTGGGAAAACGTCAGAATTGAAGTCAGCGGCACAGATTGTTGTGGTAACGGCGCTGGTAGCAGTGATCTTGCGGATATTCTCACGACGGAGGCTGAAGACTAGAGTTTGGTGGGATGATGTTTGCGCCATGGCTGCTGTCTTCTTTCTCGTTACGAACCAGACGGTGTTCTCCATGATCGATTTTCTCGGTATGTGATTATTGTTATCATTATTCTGAGGTCAGGACTTAAATATCGCACGATGGCTTTCCTTTAGTTATTTTTCCTTCACTTGAGTGATTGATAACTGACCGTGCATCTCAACTGCGGGAATGCAGGAAAGACGAGCTTTTCATTTGTGGGGAAGCAAAGCCGAACCGAGGAGCAGAAGAGGCTTCAAAAGATTGTGGTCGGGCTTAAGCTCACGTTGGCCTTTGAGGTCCAGTACTTGGTCAGTATCTATCTGGTCAAGTTCAGCATGCTGTTCCTCTATAGTCGTTTTGCGTGAGTGGCCCGGATCAATGGGAGTTGGCTCGGTTAATTCAAGTCTGCTAATGAATTGGCGCCTTGGAATCTAGAAAACACACAAAACATATCACAGTCTATCTTCGGATCACTCAAGTGATATGCCTGGTGAGTTTTGCAGCATGCATCTTATCACTTTTCCTGAGCTGCGTTCCAATCAGAACTTTCTGGAGCCTATCTAACTCAAATGGTGGGGTTCCCCTCCCTCCGCCTCCGCTCCCGAAGTAAATAAGCGCAATAAAAAAGCAAAGTGAACTAACCGGTGGTGTTCCAATTTTTCAAGTCCAATGCACCCGGAGGACTCTTTTGACATACACTTCCGGGATCTCGAACATCATCACAAACACCCTAGTCCTCGCAGTGCCCGTACCGCTATTATTTAGAGTGAAACTGCGTCTGAGGCAAAAAATTGGTGTATCTGTACTCTATTTCTTCGGAGGTATTGGGTCATCAATGTCCTATGTTACCCAAGAGCAAAGCTTACTAACAACCCATCTCAATCCAGCCTTCGTGATAGTAGCTTCAGCTCTTCGATTTGCAACACAACTTCTCAATGTGTCCGTTCCACAGGCAATTGGGTGGTCACAGATTGAGATATCACTAGCCATAATCCTCGCATGCGCGCCCATGTCCACCAAACTAATGTTCATCCCTTTGATCGACCCAAAGGACATTGAGAAGGTCAGCAAAACGGGCGACACTCTGACCTCGGCAGGGCCAAAATGCCTGATTCGCCCAGCAGCACTCTCCGAGAAGCCAAGACTGTACGAGCCCACCGGTCCCCAGCAATTAACTGCCGTGCGGCCCCTTGCACAGCAGCAGCAGGAACAGCATGGACAACAGCTAGGACAACAGCAGCTGTACACTGGGGCGGCTGCGCTGCCGCCTGTACCTAACAGATCCATGTCCGATGCGGGGAGGGAAGCTGCAGGCCGGGTAGAAGGGTGTGCGTTGGAAGAGGGAACCCTGAGCGTAGAGGCCATGGGAACACTAAATGGTCTCAGCAGGGGCGGTCGAGCTCCCCGAGAGATCAGCACTCCAGATTACCAGAGGCTGAAGGTTGTGCGAGCGGAGGTTAATGGTCAATCCATATGGGAGGTGAGGCTGCCACCATAATCCATCCTCCCTAATAATCAAAACTAACGCATCACCGTCATCATCACCAACTAGGTTCGCCCGAGATCCAATATATCTACAATATCTGGCTCCTCATCAGTATACTCCGACTTAGATGCTATATCGCCGGGTCCCGCATCACCGATTTCGCATGCGAAATAATAACTACAACTTCACTACTCGATCTTACAATGTAAATGAATACGCCCGTGCAGTCTGACGCCTGGTGGAGCTCTCACTCACTCTTTCACTCCCTCTTTTCGTTCCCTTCTTTCCATGTTATCATAAGCTCTGGTAGGTTCACCCCATTTCATGCTATCCCCGACTCCCCCCGGGGCCGGCTCCTTGGGTGAGGGGGGAAATCCCATATCATAGATTTAGAGCATTTAGCTGCTATCAGATTCTATTATACTCTTATCCTATACTTTAAGAAACTCTTTCTTTCATTTGCGCAGTTTTTGACCTGTTGGCGTCTTCTTTTCCTGCTCACTCATGATACCCACTTTACAGTAATTCAGGCGGTTGGTTAGTTATTAGATGGAGAGAGTTCATACACGGACGAGCCTTGAAGAACCGCGACTGTGCAGCTTTATGGGGGATGACTCAACTATGTCCTTGCATTTTTAAGCTTGGTTACTGTCTCGTAGTAGCGTAACCACTTCATCATGAATACAGGAAAATCCACGGCGAGCATCCCAAAGCATAGCCCGTGGTATGACAGAGGACCCAGTAACAAGAAAGTTTCAATCATCCCCAATTCATGAAATGAATGTGTCATAATAAAATATCACAATCATGGCCGAGTCGTGACCAAACGATAAAGCACAAAGAATCAATTTGGGGCCCCGGGTTGGGCTCTGGTACGAAGGGGATTTTTTTCCGGACGGGGAATAATGTGGTGAATGGTGAATATACCCGGGTGATGGGGTATGATTGATTCCTCGGTAGACTGCCCTACTGAAACTGTACCTTACGGTAGAGTACCGTACCGCGCCAGTACGCTTTCGAGCACGATGCAGTACTGTATCGTTCTCACTGGTTGCAAGGTGGAAAACGGCTTCTTTGAGAATGGCGAATCCGTCTTTGGTGGGTTGGTATAATGGGTAGGACTGCCTGAGCGTGACTCTGGTATTCAACCCTCTTGGGGAGTTTTGTACTATATCATACTTATATCTTTGGGAGAATTCCCTATCTGTAATGCCCTACTATGTTATAGTCTGTTGTATGGCTGTGGACCTGTGGTGCTTGTATGATACGATATCATAGCTGGTATCATACATATTATATCTCAAGTTAGGTTTGGAGCCGCCAGTACCGTAGGTTAGGTTGTGACAGGCTCTCCCGGACCCTGCATCCACCCTTCCTTCGGTTAAGCACTTTTCTGAACAAACAACCACGTGAACGACAACAACGACCTCGGCTTCTATCCAAGTTACGGCAACCCAAGAGCATCACCGATTCCAGAGCATAATACATAACCACCTCGGCCACAACCTCGAGCATAAAACTAGCACAAACCCACTCACTCATTCACTCATTCACTCCATCCCTCCTTCAACAACAACAACGCAATTCCCCCTTCAACAGTACTATCCAGGAAAAAAGCCCCACAAATCCAAACATGGCCGAACGCCTAGCACAAATCCAAGGCCACCTCTCAAACACCTTCCCAAAAGGCCTACTCGCCGGCAAGACCGCAATAGTGACAGGCGCAGGTCAGGGCATCGGTGCCGAAACTGCCGTTCTCTTCGCCAGGGAAGGAGCAAGAGTCATAGTGGCCGACATCGATTCCCGTAACAACCCCCTTCTCCCCCCCCCCCACACACACACGGACTCACATACTAACGCAGGAGGTGGGGTGGGACGAGGGTATAACAGAAAAGGCTCAAGAGACGGCAACCAAAATCACTACCACCATCACCGACGGCCAAGCAATCTACGTCCCCGGCGACGTGATGAGCCCGGAATACATCGACCGGCTCGTGACGCGTGCGGCGGAATTCGGTGGCGGCAAGATTCACATTATTGTTAATAATGCGGGGTTCACGTGGGATGGGGTCATACATAAGATGACGGATAAACAGTGGCAGACGATGCAGGACTTGCACACCCGTGCACCCTTTCAACTTGTGAGGGCTGCTGCGCCCTACTTTCGCGTGAAGGATGGGGAGGATCGGACTATCATCAATATCAGTTCTACCTCTGGCCTGCATGGGAATGCTGGGCAGGCGAATTACTCGACGGCTAAGATGGGGATTGTTGGCTTGACCAAGACCATTGCGCAGGAATGGGGGCCGCAGTTTGGAGTCAGGGCTAATACGTGAGTGTTAATTCCTCTCCGGCTGTTGAGGAGGGAGGTGAGGATTAACATGGCTGACATTCTTGGAATGCTGTTCAGTGTCGCGTTTGGCACTGTGCTCACGAGGCTGGTTGCTGCTAAGGAGGATGGCGCGTTTGCAGAAGTTGATGGGGAGAAGATTGCCCTGGGCATTCCAAAGGCCCAGAAAAGGTCAGCGGAGGGGTTTCTTCACGTTCCATTGAGGCGTGGAGGAACCCCTACTGAAGCTGCCATGTCTATTCTGGCCATTGCGAGCCCCTTGTGCTCATATGTTAGTGGGCACACGCTTGAAGTCACTGGGGGATATGGAATTTAAGCTGCGAGGGATGGTCCGGTACATGAGAGTCATTACGGATGATTTTTCTAATGAATGTATATTATGACGGGGCGAAAAGTTGTTAGTACAATAACGCTACCGAAACATTCTGCACGGCCATATCCACTGTTTATTTGAGATCACCCCCTTACTCGTTACTAGACAAAGTATGTCGCCTATGTTAGGTGATGGCTGGGGGGGTGCCCTGCCCCCTCGAGGGCTCCAAATGTCGTGATCGACCGCACTTGGGGCAGGTGCAGGGGCGATAAGCACGGAATACATATTGTGATAGGGAGAAATAGAGTAGCCTTAGCAGTGCGAGGTAAAATCGATAGAGAGACTATGGTATTTAGACCCCATTCCACCATCGTTCAAGGAGAACGCACTAGCGCGGCCACGAATCGGGCTTGCATCACACTAGCCCCTAAAACCCGTGAGGAAATACGTCCCCAAAGAACAGAGTGAGAGTGAGAAGTAGTGTTGGGAATATTGGGGAAAGGAAAGTAAAACGGACTTGTCCTTTTTGCTATCATAGCAGAACCCACGTTCGAGCTTGCCCCGATCAGTGCTCTATGGGTTCAAGTACGCAGGCTGTCTCCTCTCGCCAGCCTATTATTCAACAACAACAACCCCACCCCCGCGCGCAGTGGCTCCATGCTAGGCATGTCCTGTATTAAACGAGTGAGAAATGGTGACTGATGCGACCGGCAGATATGTTTAAAAGAAGTTGGGTCAACAGGGGCTACAGTGTATTCTTGTGTCAAACGAAGGGTAGATAGGGTATATATATACTTAGTTTTGAGGACCACATGTAGGAAATAGAATAGGAATGAGTTGATTCGCCCTTCTTGCTTCCCCCGCTCTGGGTTACTCAGGTTATGTATTGGAATATTATGATATTATGATGAATAGACAGGCTATCTATGTGCGCAACACCATGAGATGCAATACAGTAGAGTACAATACAATGCAATACGGGTGCTAGTGCTTCAGTGACAGTAGTAGCAGCAGCAGTAGTGGTAATAGCTAACTTATTGTAAGAGAAGACAATAATTCAGATGGAACGGCTGGGTGGGCGTGCGAGTGAAACGAACGAACGTATGGATAGAAAGAAGGGAATGGGGGTAAGAAGTGAGTAAGTGAATAAATTTAGCACACATCAACCCCACAACCGTGGGGAAGATATGTCTAGAACAGAGTCAAGTTGATTGAAAAACGCAAGTGTAACGGCGTTTGATGTTCTGGCATTAATAGAATAGAGTTGATAGAATGTAAGAAATGATATAGGTAAGTCACTGTTGTGCCTCTAGTACTTCCCACCTTCGTGTGTGAAAGATGGAAAATAAAATTGGGGACTGCGATACGTGAAAAGGGAAACAGAAATATGGGCCTAGTTCCACAAAGTTAAATTGAAGAAAGAGAAAAATGACAACTCCAATGCTAATAAAAATCAAATGAATGGGGGGGAAAAAACGCCAACAATGATAATAGATAGTCACAGAATACGTGCCCGGCCCTACCACAGCACAGCTCGCCATTGAACAGAAAATAGAATATACAAGAAGCGAAAAGGTAAGTATCAGGGGAAGAGGGGTAAAATGTAACGGAAGAAATTGGGAACGGACGAGTTTGGGAAAAGATGAAAAAGAGGGGGGGACAGGAGATAATTTTATTCGTCTCCTCTGCCAATGACTCTAGAAACCCACAAGTGTGTAGGCCCTTCGGTACCCATTTTCTTATCTCTTCGTCTCCAGGCTCTATGCAACTTCATTCCCATTTCGTGGAGCTCCTTCTCGACGTCCGCAAGGTCCTGAATGAGCTGATCCCTTCTGGCTTGCATCTCCCGTCTGGCAACAGGGTTGTGAGTGCTGGGGTTTGGCGGGAGGACTTGCTCGAGGTCGTGAATCTCGCGGCGAAGCGCGGCACGACGCATAGTGAGTTGGTCTTGCTCAAATTCGAGCTGTGAGAGATGATCCTTAGGTTCCTGAGGTTCGTCCTTGGGAGCAGAGGCGGGACGGTGTAGCGGATGAATTTCATGCGGGGGAAGCGGGGCCGAGACAGCACGGATGGAGTCTGAGCGAGGCGGGGGGATGTATTGCGCGGGAATAGAGGGCATGGCAGGAGAATCGTTAAGCGACATTGCGGTGGGAGGAGCAAGGGGCGCAAAAGTGGATTGGCGGATGTGAAGTTTGACGGGATCTCTGTATCTGGGGGCTTGAGTAGCAACAGTAGAAATTGTGTTCGACCGTTGATGAAGCCCCTCACGCTCACGACTGTCCAACCAGTCATCGATCGAAACGAAATTCGGTGGTTTCACAGCAGCAATCTGGATCGGCGATTCCGCTCCCAAATCCGAATCATGTCTCTTGCGACCGGCCACTTTTCCCTTGACAACGTTTCCCAACCCAAATCCTCGGCCACGGGAAGGAGCATACGAAGATGAAGATGAAATATCCACGGTAGCGGCTTTACCCAAACCAGGTGCCACGGAGGTGTCCGATAGATGTGTCGAATTAGCACTGCTCAAACTCGACGGCGTGGGTTTGCGCGCAACATTGAGTTTTCGCGGAGGAGCGTTCATAGTGTGTTTAGGGATATTGGGTTGTTTGATAGAATCTGGTTTGACAGTGCGGTTTGAATTTAAAGAAGACGAAGAACCAGGTGGGGAAGGATATTGAAGAGTGTTTATCCTAAGCGGCGGAGGAGGAGCAAGGTCATCATCTTCATAGAAGCTTTGATGGCTACCAGCATTTCTATATTGTCCAAGAACCCGGGGTTAGTTTCAGAATGAACAAATGAGAGGACCGCGCCTTGTTACAACCGCATAGAATAATTTATAAACACTAGTTGGGAGGGGTATAAAGTAAATTAGGGACTTACAACGATAAAGTCGGTTTCTCTGGCGGTCCTTTAAAAACCGACTCGCCAGACTTCCTGAAAGCACTACTACCACCTAAATGTTCCGGGAAGCCAACAATCTGCGAGCTCGGTAAACCGGACAAAGTCTGGTTAGTGCTCTCCATAAGAACAGGGTAGCCAATAGCTGGTTCCTTTGGTCGCGTATAAATGGGTAAACGATTAAACATCGTAGTGAAACTGATAGACATCGTCATGGACAAAGGAGGTTGACAAAAATTAGCCCTCTTGAACCCTTGGTAATTGCTCTTTAGTTGTCCCTGGACGGTCACCCTCTCTCTTTTGGCTGTTTACTACCCCGACGTTTCCTCAGCGGTGGTGAGCAGATATTTACAGCCGTTGTGTTGATGCTAGCTGCCCGCTTTGCTGCTGCCTGTCGACGCCCGCTGTGTAGGGGTGACACAAAACAAGCGGAAGCAGAGGCGAAGGGCAATGCAGGGAAATCTTGAAAACCTCGTAGTAGAAGTGGGGATAGAGTCGAAAGTGGTAGATGCAGATTCAGATGCAATCCGAATCAATAAAAGGAGCGGTGAGAAATGATCAAAAGGAAGGACTGATGATGAGACTGCGCAGAGGCAACGGAATACTTTCTCCCTCTTTCTCCCAAAAATAAAATGAAAATCCCAAGAAAATCCCAAGAGAGAGAGAGGTGGCCGTCCGTAGCCAGAAGAAGTCTTCCCCCACAAAAAAATCACGAATGTGCAGAAGGGAGCAATATTAAAGAGGAAGAAAAAAAGAACAGATTGGGGGATGGCTTACACAAGATATGATATATCTATCAAGAATGATCGGCTACAAGGGGTGGTCCCTCCTTCGTCTCCCCTTTGAGGATGCCTAGAAAAGAACTAAGAGCTGCCTGTGGAGGCTCTCTGGGCAAACCTTGGGTCCTAAAAACGGTGAAATGTGAATCGCCAAACGCACCGATAACCGCTTAGCTTGGGTGAGTAAATCAAATGATGGCGAAGGGGTTGCGACACCAGCGGAAGTTTCCTGTCTCGGTTTGAATTTAGCTACCGGGCAAAGCGCAGCAAAACACCTCGAGCAGCGGGTGTAAATTATTCCAACGTCGGTGCGCAATGGAAGCTTAATTTCCCTTTAACCCCTTCAAAGGAGGTGCTCGAGCGCAGTGGTTGAACTATGATATTCGGAATGCGTTCCGGGGAGTACAGCAAAGGGGGGGGTTGTAAACGAGGGCTCGCCGTCGATGAATTCCCAAAGTTGAAAATAATAAATAATAAATAAAATAAGATAAAAGCCACCAGCCTTCTGGATACAGTATGTGCCAGTGCGTTTCTAACTTTAACTTTCTATCACGATGCCCGTGATCAACTGGGACTGGCAATGCTCGGGAATGTGTTTGTTTGGTGCCGACAGCGTTCCACGGACAATTGGAGGATTTTGCCTTCTCTCCTTGGTTTGGCGAGTTTTGATCTTCTACCGACCGCGGTGTATTTGCCCTTCCAAACCTTCACTTTGTTCTTAGGGCTACCGGTAGGGCATAGTACGCACCCCTGGAAGAATGGAGAAGTGGTGCTATATATAGCAGCACCAGGATCAAAAAAAGCCGTTACCAAAGCCCAGGCTACAGAAGAAGTCTGCCCGAGGGAAGGGAATCACTGCCAGTATGCAGATAGCCTACCTGCGACCAGCACTGGAAGCGCGCGGATGGATAGAGTGAGATTTTGGAGGTGAAAGAGGGAAGGGAGCTGGGAATTGGAGGAAGGAGTAAGAGAAAACAAGAAAGGTAGGCGGGTTTCGGCTTCCCTTTGACAGAGAAGATGAGAGAACACTAATGGGTCAGGTGCTTTGCTTTGCTCTCAGATTCGACGACCGGTACGCTAAAGCAACAGGTTGAGAGTGAGAAACAATCTCTAGAAAACAAAAGAAGGAGAGGGGACACAAAGAGGCTGAGTCCATTGAAATGCCTTTACGCCGCCATGCCTTCGAGAGTGCTTCTCTCGGCTGACTGAGACTGAATTCTATGGTATGATATGATACCGGCATCATCGTCCAGTTAAACTGCAGGCTAGGGTGGAGGCAAAAAATTGATGACATCTGCACCGAAGGGGGGAAGCTATTGCTTTTTTTTTTTTCAATGGTAGTACTAGTAGAGTAACGGCATCATATGTTCGGCGGCTGCGCATAACAAAGCTAAGCTACCGAACATCCACTCACCGGTATATAGTAAATTTATACCGGTGGCGGACTCTCGTATGTATGAGGACAATTATTATACTGCTCGTGGCGAGATTACTGTAAGCTGTGAACTTGTGGGATTGACTCCACCGCTGCTGCGAAAAGCCCCAGTCGCCCAAGGGATTGGGGCAATCAGACACTGTGAACTGATCACCAAACTTAGAAGCTTGATATCTTTCCTTGGTTCATTGATATTTCGTATTTATCAACATTTAGCAACCAAACTTGCCGCGAGTACTGTACCGGTACTGGTATAGTGACAATATTGTTGTTTTATATTACTACTTTTCTTCCCCTTCCCCCCCCCCCCCCTACAGGGCACTTCTCCATGCCCTGCTCAGCCCTCGCCATACCGGTCTTCTTCCATCCCCGGCGGAATTAGATTCAAGGTACAGTACCCGTGGGGGCAGTACTTTCAAAGAGCGCAAATTTCTAGTCCAGAGTGGCGATATCGAACAACAACAAAAAAAGGCAACGAACCAAACCGATTAAGAAAATTCTTCTCCTATGATATTATTATGAACTAAACTTCCCCCTGAGACTGGTGCTTTTCCCTTTTCCAAAAAAAA
>Ga0307510_10002068_pt1 | contig 22669 bp, 24 predicted proteins | sample 12_EM_MG_FD_207224 | JGI IMG/M metagenome (GOLD analysis project Ga0307510, IMG submission 207224) | Populus trichocarpa ectomycorrhiza microbial communities from riparian zone in the Pacific Northwest, United States - 12_EM | ecosystem: Host-associated > Plants > Roots > Unclassified | place...
GCTCCCCCGCCCGTGGGGGGGGGCCCGGGCCGCGGGGCGGGGGGGGGGCGGGGGCGGCCCCCCCCCCCCCATCAGTGATAGAGTGGGCTTTTTGCTAACCATTCCGCCGCTCACGCCGAATACTCCCTGCTCGTCACCCGCCCAGTTTCGTTACGGCTGAGGTGAAGACTGTAGTTAGGTCACTGTGTTGTGTTGTGTTGTGTTGTAGTGTGTGACTAGTGTGTATTCGAGAGGTGTGTGTGTGTGATAATAGCTTTCCCTTCATATCCCTTTCCCACCCTTTTCCCCACGACCTTCAGCTCTGCGGGGTGGTATTGTGGTGGTGGTGGTAGTGGTGGTGGTGGTGGTGGTGGTGGCGGTATCTAGAAGACCGGTACGGTTCTCCATGCATTGCTGCGGGAGAGTAAAGCGAGCGGGTTAGCCAAGTTGGCGCGATACGTGCTGTGCGAGTACAGTAGTTCATACACATCGTACAATAACCGCAGGGAGTATCGTAAATCATCATCCATCACATTGCATCGCTGCATCGCTGCAACACATCACATCTCCCCCCGCTCTCTCTCTCTCTCCTCCCCCTCCCCCCTCAATCTCAAGCAAGCAAGCCCTCAGCTATGATCACATACACCCAAAACCACATGCCCCGGTTGTGTATGTATGTGTGTGTGGGGGGGGGAGGTGGTTGACTTATTTCTGCTGCAGCTGAGGATGCTTGTGGGGGGGTATATAGGGATTGTGATTAGCGTATCGTTGTCTCGTCGCATATAATATCATAAACTATTCTCTTCCTCTCGTTTCCGAAGCTTGTATGCATGCGTGATCTCCCTTACTTTTTTAATTTTTAATTTGTATTTTATTCGTCGATGGTGTGAAGCATAGCACTGAGACAGTGCCGCGATAAGGTACCGGTAGGTTACCGTAAGTGCCGGGGTCGGGATTGATAGATATCAGACAAAACGCCCTTGCCAAGATGTTTCTTCCTTCCTCCTCCTCCTTTCCCCGCTTGGCCCCTCCCCCCCCGGCCGTTTTTGTTTTGTTTCGTGGGGTCGTTGTTCCCCCACGGTGATAAGGCCGTCGCACAGTACCGTACCAGTACTGTGCCTAGCTCAGGGGGGAGGGGAGGGACCTATTTCGCCAATCTAGCTATGGTACTCTGTTCATAGCGAGCAAGAAGTACCCGAAAACAGGAACTCGAAGAGTATATTACCAGGGATCCGTGCATATCCGAGTGCCCATACAAACCCACGACCCCTGTTTTCGGACACTTCTTGCCCACTACGAGTGTTGGGGAATAAATAGATGAAGTTCGGATTGGGGCGAAATTAACGAGGTGATGGAGACTCGGGGTTGCCGAGGGGTTGTGCTGTGCTTGTTCGTGTGATATCGATTCCTACGATAGATGCTTGGGGCATATAGGCATAATCCTCGAGCGCCTTGGATAGGATAGTGCACGATCGAGTACGTCTTAAGGGCACAATTTCAAGGTGTATCCAGATATCTACCGCATAATGGCCCATCACATACGAGCATGTATGATAGCACATTAATTTCCTGGGGCTCAAGTCGAGTCGGGCCTGCCCGCCAGCCAGCCAGCCAAGCCACGGAATCCCAATGATATTTTATGTGCAGCATAGCACGTACTGTACCACAAACGGTATTCTCCAGTTTGGTTGGGACATCAAGGACCACAGCAACCTCCTCTCCCATGCCTTGCCATGCCTTACCATGCCTTACTTGTACCATGTGCGGCACATCTTGGGTTTTCTGAAACAAACGGCTGAAATGTGCTTTGTACTCTTTTCCGTTCATCCATCTTGGGAGAAATAAAGAAAAAAAAATCCCAATGGTTTTTGTTTTTCCCTTTTCTTATTGTTGGTTCTTTTTGTTTTGTTTTTCCAGCTCTATCTTGCGGGGAAGGAGGGGGGGGGGGGGGAGGTTGGGTAACCCCTGAATACTGGTATTCGGTATGGCAGCATGATTCGGTGGATCGGAAATCGGGATTGTGGGAAAAGAAAAGAAAAGGAGGTGAAGGAGGGAAGGAAAGTAAGGGAGAAGGAAGAAGGAAGGGAGCAAGGGATAATATGATATACGTTACTAATATCAATTGTTATATAACTCGGCTAAGGTGTGATGCAATACGAGGAGTGCGCAGTGGTTGATGATTTTCAGATGAGGGCATTTGATGCGGAATTGCTATTGGAATTATATTTGGAATTGGAGATGGGACTCCGGCTCGGCTGAGGAAACCAGACTCTACCGGTCGGGCTCAGTGCAGTGCAGCGCAGTGCAGTGCAGCATAGTGCCGGTACGGGTGATATTGAATACAATTTCAGTACTATTGGCACACTCCAGTACCGCACATCACTAGCATCCATCAATGCACCTACGATATCCTATAAATTTATATCTGCCACTGCGCCCAATCACTTAGATCACGCCCCACCTTACCATACTGAGTAAGCGAGATCCTTTCCCCACGGCACATTACATCCCGCCTATAAACCAAAAACGGGAACCAAAACTCTAAAACTGCCGGGTTCCATTCCTTCCTTCAAACTTTATTTTTTTTTACTTACTGTGCTGTAACTTACTCCTTTGGAAGGACACTGCCGCACGACCGTGCGGTACTAACACTCGAGCACTAGTACCTGTAACAATGAGATGATACGCATAGTGATCACCACAGTGGTCAGAACCTGCTTGCCGAGCGCGAGCTCGGCGAAATGCGCGATGTGAATCGTGCCCCTGCTAATTGTGCTTGTACGAGTCAATGCCTATCATCTTACCTGTACTACCGGTAACTTACTATTGACGCGATAGGCGCTGTAGAGGGTACTTATGCAAGCATTTTTCGGGATGGGATGGGATGGGATAAAACGGAACTATTCGCCAAGGGTTAAACTAGTAATTACTGTCGGACACGCGAGCGGGGGGGAAAAGAAAAAAAAAAGGCTGGGAAACTATGATACTGACCGGTTGGATCTCCTCAGCAGTGTTCTCGTTCTATATGATGCAGTAGCTGAACTACCAGCTACGGCGACTAACATTCACTAGCGAACCATACACTACAAGTGCGCTATCGTCCAATTATTACTCTCTTGCTTCATCAATATATTAGGGATGGGGGAAAAAGGTGAAAAAAAAAGGAAAAATACAGGGGGATTTTTCCTTTCTTTTTCCTTTCTTGACACAATTTTTTATTTCATTTTTCCTTCTGGATCCTCACTGCGTGCGGTATGTAAATATGGTATCCAGCTGGCGGTTGAAGGGAGCTCCTGATTTCCTGTTGATTCGTTCATTGGATTGGAATCATGTATGTATGATAATTGTGTTATTATGCAGTAGCTTGTTTTGTTTTTGTTTTTGTTTTTACTTTTTTTCTCTTTCTCTTTCGCTTTCGCTTTTTCCTTCTTTTCTTCTCCCTCTCCAGCTTCTTCCTAGCCAGTCGGAGAGCTGAATGTCGAATGCCGATGAGAAAGAGGGGAATGGTTGATACTTGTCTCTTCTTTTTCTCTTTTCTTTTATTTTTTTAATACCAGTATTTGATTTTGATTTGTTACTGCTGTTGTCGGAGGAGAAGGTGGAGGAGGAGGAGGAAGGGGAAGGGTTCACATTGTTGCACATGGTGTGGGGAAAACGTGGCGATCCAGGGCCATGCGAATTGTGGGGCGGGTGGATGGTACGGTACGGGTCCTGTTGCAAGCCTGGCTGCTTACTTGCTTGCCGGGCTGCGCAGCCCTGTTATCAAGGGGTGCAGCGCTCGCGAGGGGAGTTTTTCTTGTTTTTTTCTTTTTCTTTCTCCCTTTTTGCTTGGGGATCTTTCTGATACCATGTATCTTTGTGGATACCATAATGCTAAGCTTGTGCCATGCCGTAGGTAAGAACAATATCTTGGCCCAGTTGGATATAAAATTGGAGTCGGGTTTGGGGAGGATTATTATGCTTATCTCCAGGGACTAACTGGGGGGCTTCCTTCTCTTCCGCGCTAGCAGCAGTGCAGTCGCAGATGCTATGCTTCACTGCGCCGGCATGTTATGTAGCAAGGTGCCTTTAATTATTATTATTTGTCAAAAGTGTAGTCCTAGGTGTGCCTAGTTGACTTTGACATTGCCAGTATTGTCATTTCTTCTCCCCCCTCTCCCAGCGGACGGGCTATTCCATACCGCATTCTACGGGTGTTCTTCCTCTGTGCCGGTGCTGCACAGTACCGTTGTCTCACAGTAACCGTAGCTGAGCTCAGACAAAAACTCTCTAGCGCCACAGCAGCCTTCCTGTTTCTCTCCCCCCTCGCGCCCACCCAGGTCCTTACATTTGCCGAACACAAGCACGGATACCGGTACTCCGCTGATTAGATAGCGGCAGTATGGGTCCGGCGCATAAATCGGATGTCAGGTAAATAGATCAGAAAAAAAAAGGTACCACAAGTCAGGCCCCTCGGCACCGCATCATTATATCCAGCTGCGATGGTCATCTCTCCGTCGTGAACAGGGCGAAGCAGATAAGCTCAGCTCAACCTGGGCGAGACTTTGTTTGAGAGATGGGGGTGGTCGTCAACGGTGAAGAGACGAGAATGCCGAGACTTTCTTGGATATCAGTAATCAAAGCGCTGCGGGAGACTGCTCTGGTAAGATGATAGGGGAGCTTTCTTCCTTATTGTTACTAAAGGAGTCTATAGGCTAAGGGCGGGGACGCTATTGGCTGCATTGCGAAAGTTGTTGACGCAATTAGTCGTCCTATACCCGCAGGCCTTATACAGGTTCCAAAGTATTCGCACCATAGGGTGCCAAAGCTCCCATATTTTTCTTTTCCTGTTTCGAACGTACGTTTGTCAAGTAAGGCGTTAGGCTGGCACGATGTACTCGAGTAGTGTGCAGGATAGGGGTGATTACCCAAGCCAATGATGCATGGTGGTGAGGTGTTTTTTTGTTTTTCTACAGTGCAGCACCCGATACAACTTGACTGAGGGGTAGGTATTCAGTGCAATACAAGTATGGGTACGGAGGAGCCGGGCCGTGTTGTACGTGGGTGGGTACACTGGAGCCGGGTTCTTGTAAATATAGATGGGTCTTATAAACTCAGAATCTCAGATCAGATTCTATTTCTCTGCCTCTGGGGCTGAAACATGTTTCTTGGGGTAGAATACTGAATGGAAATGCTACCCAGGAGGGAGCCTGTTGCCGAAGCGGAGCTCGCCAGTGCACGAGGGTAGGGACTGCCCTTGCTTGACTACGCAGTAGAGGTGCAGTGCGTATGGCGTGATAGAGTATCCGGAGAAAGGAAGGGCCCCCCACATTTTGAAAGGCGGGAAATATATTATCCCGGTGTCTCACCCTGCTCGGCATGCGTAGAAGAGTTGCATCATAAGTACAAGCATTAGTCACTCGGTGCGATATACACATAGACTACTTAGTGGAGAAGGGGGAGAATCATCGCGTGGAAGGATTTCTTAGGCTGCAGTGGTGTTTGGAGGCTTTTAGTGGAGTGGAGATGTTCGAGCGTTTGGGCATTGGTTTTTGATAGGGGTCGATATTGTGATGCACTGTGCTCGAGCACAAGTGTGACTTAGGGGATGTATGGTATTTGAGTTTCAATCTTTTTTGATCCATACAGGGCTGGAAGGCGTGGCCATGGTATGTGAATAATTGAGTCACAGGAGCCTGGAATATGTCTCCTCGCTGGGTGCAACAAGGCCTGGGCTAGTTACGGCTACGGCACAGTAACCGCCAAAAGGTGGAGTGAGGCAAGCTGTTATATCGAGCATCATAGCATTGATGCAACTTGGTTCAAGAGCCGGCCGGAATACTGCATGGTACTCGCTATTCACAGGGCCCCAGGCAACATTCGTTTTGAGGGACTTTTTCGATATTATCCTCTTCCTATGGCATCCTATGTCATTGATTTCTAACTGCCACATTTTATCCTAATCCCTCTCTATAATAGGGACTGAGTTTGAAAGTCCATTAAGCAAGGTTCCCTTCATCCAAATAAATTAAATTATTGGAGGTTGGTTCGTTCGGTGCCAAGCATTGTAAACTCGCCCACCGAGAAATTTAGAAAGTTATGTGCCGTCCCCGATAGCGTGTGTTGTCTACTGACCGGATTTGACCTCAAGTCCCCTGCTGGTGGGAGGACGGCCTCCTACGGGAATCGCTGTGCTCCTTTATTCTCGTTTTTACATATCTTTTCCTTTATAACTCTTTTATGAGAAAAGGAAAGGGAAGATTACTACGATAACGTAATATATATCTTTCTGGTCTTCTAGTCGTTGTCAGGCTGAGGGGCCCTAATCGACCGATTCTTGGGCCTATTTTTTTATTTCCCTCTTGAGGCCTCATATCCTTGGGCGCAACTCTATGTGGCTTAACCTCCATGCATGCGAGTCTGCTGACTGCGCAACGGGTCTAGTTTTCTCTTATTCCTACCGGTATGATACCTCTCTCGAAGCCTTAGTGGGCATAGATTCAAGTATTGATAGGGCCAAGTAGATTAAACCCACTCTCTCCTGGTTCATGGATACGAGTGTGGATCGAGTTTCTCCCCGAGAGTTTCATTCTACCCAGGCGGATCAATTACTCCCAATTATGTGTCCTTACGAGATAGATAGGGTGGTGTGGGAGGTGGCGATCGTCGGCGAGCATTTTGGCGATCAAAGAAGAGCAACCAGGTAGCATGAAAAAACTCCACCACACTAGTCCAGTTCTCATTTCTATCGCAAACTGTGCAAGACAGAGGTTTTCGGGGGGCTCTCTTGAGGGGAGCCTCGCGATTACTCGTTCTTACTCTGCTTGAGTACGGTGATATTCCTGTACTCGAGTACCGGTACCTAAGGATTACCTCTATGGTACATTGCCGGTACTCTGATCGTCACACCAATTGCCCGTTGAGTTTAACAACAGCAGCACGTGGGGGTAATCATTTTCAAGGCCATCAAACCCACACCTCAAAACTAATCGATAAAAACGAATACCTAAAGTATAAATTGTTTTCTCCTCGTATCATAAGTTAACCTCTAGACGGAGCATTTTATAGTTATTATGGGGGAGGATCGAGGGGTATGCGCTCTTATTGGGCTAGTGTTATGGAACCTTGTGTGATGTGCGTGAAACGATTCTGGTTTTCCGAACATAGTATTTACTTTTTCTGTTTTCCATCACGCTTGTTTAGTAAGGTTGAGGGGAAATGGACGGCTGTCACTGGTAAGTATGCCAAGTTTGGTGAATTTCTGGGATGCTTACAAGGGGTCGTCAACTGCTTATCACGCAAGATACTGTATATCTGTATGTCTGGCTCAGCGAGGCGTCTCTATGTCGTCTCTGAGATCCAGTCCTATCAATCTGCCAACTGCGCTTTTTAGGGGCTTCTAGGCTGGACGCAAGGAGGAAATGGGAAAAACCTGTTCCCCCCTGAGTCTGCATGCATGCATGCCTCGTGGGACGAAGGCGGAAGATCGAGCTATGTCTATCGTGGGCTTGCTTTATTTTTTACTCTTGCCTTGTTTTCTTCATGTTTTGCTCTGAGAGTGTAGGGTAAAAAAAACTCCATATTTATTACCTATCGGTCACTTCTGTGATCGAATGAAACTTCATAGGGAGGGGGTATCTGCGGGATCGAGTTCTCTGGCTCTCTTCGACTTGCTCTCTCAATTGGCCGTTTCAAACGATGGCTGACGCACGAGGACGAAAGCAGGAAGAACGACATAATAGCATTGAGTGTGATATCCGCTCCCACCCTTCCCCAGTGCCGTTTCCCCATGATACGGCAAGTGCACCTCGGCCGCAGCTCAAAACCACATTGGCTAATTCCCATTCCTTCGTAGCTTCGGCTCAATCGTCGATTGCGATTGACTCTCCCCGCCTTTTCCCCCTGCGCTTGGTGACGATGAAATCACGACTGGGCCTATGAGTTCACTTCATCGCCCGACGTAGGAGAGCCCTTTTGTCATAATTCCGACATGCCACTCTCTGGCTAACGGGCTGGCATTTTTATTCGTGGGGCCGCTCACTCCGTGCTACGCCATACATGACCTGGGTGATGCCTGAGGTTACTTATGGTCGAAAATCGTATCGCAGCTGTTGATGTGATAATGCCGGATTACTATTATAAGACCTAACGGCTGATTGTTTTTGGGGTGATATATATTTCACGGCTGGCATTATCAAAGTACCGGTATACTAAACAAAGTGTTTAGCCTTCGACTTGATAGGTTCTTGACACTTCGTACAGCTGAGATCATCTTTGCAGTAACAGGAGGTGCCGGTTATGGTGACATCAAGGGAGAACTTTCGATATTTCCTTTTTCCCTCTTTTCTCCTCATTCTTTTCACTAGCGCGTTTTTTGTTTTTTTCCCGCTTTGCTTTGTTTCCCTTTCTTGCTCCTCTCCACCCTCCTCCTCTCCCCATCCCGTTATTGGTCCCGATTTGAATGAGTGTTGTCCTTACCTGGCGGGAAGTAGATAACCACAACCTGCCTCGACTTCCATACGGTATTCTGACCAAAAAAGGTTGGTCGTTGCCCTTTGGTAAGAGCATTTTCTACTCGAGTAAAGGGATTATCGGTTTCAGTTGCGGCATCCCTACTTATGCGTGTGGATGGGTCAAAAAAAACTGCATTCTCAAGGACCCCCACATCTGTCGATGGTACGAGTACATCAGCATTTGGCTGAAGGTGTTACGACAGGGTCGACCTTTGTTGTACGAACCCGCTGGGGTTAGAGAGGTGTGAGAAGAAGGAAGGAGCGATCCTCGGGTTGTCGGGCAAATCCATTTTCTTCTTTGCAATTTTCACATTGCATGACGGAAAGATTGTTGGGACAGATCTTCAAAAATGGGGAAGTGTGGCGAATGGAAGAGCGGTTGAGGACAATGCCGTTTGAATGCGGTCGTCGTCACAAATTTGGAAATTACCGGCAATTTACCGAGGATGAAGGATTGAAATATGAATCGTGAGTGATGTAAACTGGAGGGGGGAGGTAGATGGGAGATCCTGAAATTGTCACTCATCTTCTAGGGTACACAGGTTGTTTTGGTCATCCCAGTTCGCCAGAGTGCGTGACTCGGGGAAATAGGATATGAGGAGTTCATCCCTTTCCTTCTCCAGGCCCATCTTTTTTCCTTCCCTGGCGGAGCAAGCGAAGCGGGGCGACCCGGTACCAAGACCCACATTGGAGGGGTTCAGCACGCTGAGCGTCAAGGGGATATGCGATGGGCAGCCCCGGATGAAGTCCGGTATGCCTCTTCAATACTTACCCTACTGGATCAACATTTCGGGGTTTAGGTGTGATGTGATTTTTTTTTATTACTTTCCACCCCACCTTATAAAAAAAGCAAGGATACCTTTCCGCTATGTTCACCGGGAGTTGCGGCGAGAGGCACCCAGGCCACGATTTGACTCGAGGCAGGGTCTCAGACCCGGTCCCAGGGCAGAAGCTCTGAATCCAGGGTGCGGCGAGTATGCATAAGCACATACGTCTCACTTTAATCCACAGTGTACAAACACAATTTGGCTCACCCGGAAAACGGCTTCTACTATTTCCTCGAATAGCAATCATTAACCTCACCTCTACTGGCCAGATGTGCAGTGGCATGGGTTAATATCGGCGCTTGATAAGCCCTTTTTTGGCCTTGTCAGGGCTGAACAACACTGTCGGGGTATCTCGCAACTTTCCCCAACCTCAATGCCTTACGACGGCGCCTCTGTATCATGTAATATTGCGGTCATTGAAGACTCAGAGGCGGGGGTGCCTCCGCTTCCAACATGGCCAAGTACTTGTCTGGAATTAATTTCACATCTGGCAATTCCGCAACTTCCGTGTCAGGTGCTCATAGGAATATGGGAGGGGGCGAGTGACTAGCACCGGGGTTGTTGAGAGCTCGAGTCCGATGAGAGATAGACTAATGGGCCCAGGGATCCACCCTCAACCCCACGGTACAACTGCCCGGCTAACAGCCAAGGTTTCAGCAATAGGTAAAACGACAGCTAGTGAGCTCGGCTCACTGCAGGGCAATTCGAGCGGGGGATCCCAAAGGGCTTAACCCTGCCACGGCTAACTAGAGCAAATGGGAGTTCAACCCCAGGACCAGATATGGAAACCTCCGCTATCTTGTAACATTGCGCTTGCTGAGATTAGGTGAGCCTTTATTGATAACAGAATTAGGAAGTGGCGAAAAGGTTACTACTGGGAGACCCCCTTTGTCTCTTCATTCATTCCCGTCGGCAACGCTGTGGCCCTGTCCGATGTACTTCAACAGCACAGCGCCTTCGTGTTTCAGTGCATGCCATGCGGATGCTGTGCCATCTCTACAATGCGAAAGGGGTCTGTCTACATGGAGACGTGGCCTTTGCCATGACATCTATCAATACAATCATAATTTATCACTCGACACGTGGACTAGGAGCCGTGTGAGAGGGAAGGTTGGGGGAGTCGCTCTTCCCGCGCTTCCCAAAATATGGCTAAATTTCAAAAGTAGCACTTATCCTTTTGCATGCCGCTTATCATTGCAGATCACCTTTCAGTGTAACGCCCCTCACTGCTAAACCGCCCCCAATTTTCTTTATGGCTGTGAGGCATTTCACCGAACTGCCGCTTGTAGGCGATTGGAGATGTCATGCTCGGCACAAGCTTTCGGCCTCGAAAGAGGCTCAAGTGGCCTACTGCCGAGGGCTGTGAACTGACAGGCCAAGGGGGATGGGAAAGCCCAGACTACAATGTCAGGGGGCGGAACACCGGCCCTGTGGATATAGTGTACTAGTACATGCGCCCTCGGGAAGCAATCCTCAATTGCACTGGGTACAGCTATCTACAGCTAAATTAATCTATGATATTAGGTACATACATGGTCTGGCAAGATACGCGCTGACAAATCCCTAACCAGGTGACCAATTCAAGATCATTCTGCACCTTTGAATGTCGCCACGTACTTCCCACCCTCTCCTCCCCGCCCCTAAATTATAGCACAGTCCCTGTGAGGGGAATGATTTATCTCCAAATCCAAGCTTTCGCCTACTGTGGTAGTTTTTTGTAGGACGCGATCAATGCACCCTGTCACTTGCAGGAGGGACCAATCGCCAGTCAAAAAGAAAAAAGAAAAGAAGAGGCAAACTGGGGTAGGGCAGTAACCCTTTCCAAAAACTGTTCGCACAGAGCTGATCTAAGAGTGTCGTACTTTACGAGCCTCGCTAAAGCGATTTAGATGACGCCGGGGTTCCGGGGGGGGGGACACTGAACCCACTCGTTCGGGATAAATCTAGGTTACTCCGGGGGTGCTGCGCCATACCGCGCTTTGCGAGCACAAGTCGCGTGGAATCTCGTATAACTCACTCCACCAGTACCTCGTGTTCGGGGACAAAACCCCCTGAGAAGGATTGGTAGGGCCCGGGTGTGCTGAGAGTGTCGGATCTCATTAACTGGGGTTTTTTTTGCAATTTTTGCAATTCTGTTAGCGAGCCAAAACCTATCGTGGGCTGATGCAGGGATTGATGGAGATAGTGGATCATAACGGGATTTTATTGCCCGTATATGAAAGGTGTTGCCAAAACAGTTATGTCTAAGGTGACGCTCGTCTCTAGGATATAGCTGTCAGAGCTTAAAGTGGTACCGGTGGGTTAAATGTCGGAGAATGGGGATATTTTTACGTCCATCTCTGGTCTTGAGCCTCTTTTATACTTATCGAGTTCCAGGCGGAGGGCTTCCGGTTGCTGCATGTCAGCAAGTGCTGGATCGTGACCAGCGTAGGCTTAGAAGGAAGAGGAAAAAAAGGAAAACTACATACAGAGACCCTTCAAACTGATAATCTCGGGAGATTTAGGAAAAAGGGATTTCAAGTAAATAAATCTCCGTAGGGGTAGGCCAAGTCGGCGAGGAGAAAAAGAAAACAAAGTCCATAAGCGGGTACTAGCGCAGGCAGAAGACTACTGTAGAGAATTGCGGACAGCACAGATGTACTCCTGGGGAGCGAAGAAAAGTTCGTTGGGGGGTTGATGCGGTGACTTTTTTTCTTCCCCCTTGTCAAGTGAACGGGAAAGTGAGATAGAGGCCGGGGAGGCGGGAATAAGCTCCTCTGCGGCGTCAACGAGCAGAATGTGAAGGGTAATTGCAAAAGAGGCCACTTCCCAGGAGGGATCCTCGAGGGTAAAAAGAAAAAGAAAAAACTAAAACTTTGAAGGACGTGAGACCCTTGGTGTAACGCCCCTGCGAAGCTTCTTTCCCGCCCCACGGGCCCTATCATAACAATGGTAGCGAGAAAGTTCTTCCTGCCGCGCTTTGCCTGTTAAAGCCTTCCAGGGGGTGGTCGATCACGAAAAAAAAAGGAACCTCTTCACTACTTTGGGTACCTACCGGAGTTATGAAACACCGCAAACGATCTCGGTTGCAGTGTGGAGGAGTCCAGGCTCAGGGCACAACACCCATGTCTCGGGCGTTAGAAGAAGCAAAAGCTATGAAATCCAATCATGATTAATCACTCGGGTACTTCGGCCCCACATTGTGACCTGCACTCCAGATGTCTCGGGAGATATGGAAGGGATTGGTTTTTATGGTTGATTATTCTTTGTATTCTGCTTGCACCTCCCTTTCACTCCTCGGTTTCCCCTATGCTCATTTCATAATCGAGTTTAGGCCTCCAGGCGTTGAAGAGACGGCCAAACTCCAAGACATCCATGAAACAAATCATGGGCACTCAAAATTTGGCTGCTTTTTCACCTCCCCGAATCGGCGAATAGGTTGGGGCGGCCCTCGATACCGGGTTCCGAAACTAGTATCATAACTCGTACTTGAGTAGCAGGTAAGAAGTATTCGGTATGGGGGTTTGTGGATTTGTATGGCCGCCTAGATACGCGTGGATTTTTTCGCCATATATTCTGTGAATCCCTGTTATCGGGTACTTACTTACTGCGAGTAGTACATCATAGTATCGCACTCTAGCGCCCTCTAATCCTGAGCCAACTCCTGGTGCCTCGTAAGTACGATGGGGGGGGTAATCATCCGTTTCGAGGGAAAATCCCGCAAGGCATGCAAAGTAGCGGACAAGGACGGGTGGGGACCTGTCATTTTATGCAGAGACGACGTGGGAATCGAAGATCAAAGGGCCGGATGGCAGGCTCGACGTAAATGGTATGCTTTCAAATACTAGGCCCCCATTATCAAAAATTAGCCCCCACAATTTGTGGAAACATAATGCGTGACACGATTCCCTCTGCGACCTGACTGCCACAACACTACCCCCATGGGCTATATCGTGATTAGGCCGAGCTAAACCTATCGGCCGACGCCCAGGGCGTAGCTCTTGATATTCTGGTGGCCATACACTCTGCTTATCACTTGTGTGCATGGGGTGCAACCACGACTCAGAAAATCAGTGGAGTGGAGGAAAAATTATGCTTGTCTTAGGCAAGAAGTATCAGCGAATACGAGCGGTGAGCTTGTGATACCCGAGGATTTTCTGCCATATATTTTGCGAATCCCTGTTTCCGGATACTTTTTGCTTAGGATAAGTAATTCAAACTGTCTCTTTTTATTTGGTAAAAGCCGCTTGGGGTCTTGAGAACTAACTCTAGTACCCTAGGCGTTTAGCTGGTTTCTCTATGGAAGACTAGGAGGGTTGAAGGCGCCCCTGAGGCATGGTTATATGTTCCCATCCTATCGCAAACTAGAGTCCTATAAGGGCGATAGTAGATTGGATGCTCTACGGAGGTACAGCCTATAAGTATTGTATATTTTACTAGCAGGGGTGTTCGGCTAGCGTTAGGTAAGAGTAATGAATTGGGTATAAGCGGAGCGAATGGAGTATGGTAGCTACCTAATTCACCCCGTCACCCTTTCTAGCACAAACACCCCCTGCTAGTAAAATATACAATACTTATGGGCTGTACCTCCGTAGACTATTGAATGTGCTAGGAGTGTGCTAGCAAGGTGGGGCCGGAGCGATCAATCATTAAGAATGGGGGAAAAGAGAAGAGGGGGAAGTGAGGAGAGGAGAAAAGAGGGCGTTAGTAATATCATTCCAGATATAATTCCTGGTGTTAAAAGTGGTCCTTTCAGGACTTCGAATCCGCGATCGATGCTAGCGTGGTGGTGGCTTAGATATTAGAGACTAGGAAATATTTTTTGACATGTTGGGTCACTACCGGTAAGGGCAGTAGCATATATTTGGCTAGGCCAAGAGGAGCGCAAGGGGAGGACTTTCTTACAACCAGGTGGCCTATGTCTGGGGGGAGTATCCCACGTTGCGCATTGATAACTTACGGTAGTTAGCTAGCATGTTAGGAAAATTGGATTAAGTTGAACACACACACACACACCAGTACGCACATGTGGTTACTTGGTTCGTTGGCTTGTGTACTCGTACATATTCAGGAATGCTTTCTTGCAAATCGAGCCAACACGTTTGCTCAACCATCTGCGTGCTTCGTGGCTGCCATGCCAGCATGTGTGGAACGGCAAGTCCCCGCTACCGTGCAACCTTGAGATCTTTGTCTGCTCGAACCCAGCCCCGAAGCGATGGTACAGCTTTACAGTGTTGGTACGGCAGTTTGTCCAGCCTCCGAAGAGGGGGGGGGAGGGAGAAAGAAATAAAAGCACAAGAAAAATTTGGGGAAAAAACGATATTAGAAAAGTTGAAGCAAGAATGGGATCACGGATTGGTGTTTGTCGAGGGGTGGGGTATTCCCGACCTTTGAGACGGAATGGTATTGGTTAGAAAATGAGCCTGCAAATTAAACAATCAAAGCTTATCGAAGAGGGCCATGATGTCAAATGTCCCAGGTGCAAGCTAACTGGTTTGTCGCGGCGCAGTGCTTGCTGAGCGCTTGGGACTTCCTCTGGAAGGCATGTCTTGATCGCCTACCAACGCTCGTTGCTTTTGTAGACAAGAGATTTGGGGAAACCTACTGTTGATCCTTGGAGCTGCGGAGTTTGGCGTGCGGCTGGAGATAAGTTGTGATCTCCTGTAGGGCCGTGGGGATGGTAGATCTCTGGTCCTTGTGTGTGTCTTGCGGAAACATTGTTACTTATCACATACCGATATACCGATACGATGGCCGGGAAGAACTCCTGAACTGGGCACCGAATATTCTCCCTTCTAGATCTTGGGTCCGGGTATCTTTCGGGAGCGTGTTCAACTCTCGGGACACATATTAACACTTGGACTCCTTATTTAAGTTACTCTTTCACAGGCTTTCCGCCAACAATTGTTAATAGGAGAAATATTTCTCCCTCTCACTGTAGGTGGGCCAAAGCCTTGATTTTAGGAGGGGGTTTTTAGGGTGTGGAGGCAATCTCCATAGCTATCCACCCCGTTGGCCTCTTCAATTGGCGTAGCTGGCCCTGTGTTCGAAGATTTAGGCGAGGAATCTACCGGCAGGTGGAGCCTCTTGCCGGGGCCGCGCAAAGTGGGAGGTATTGGCCCAGAATATCTACTAACAACAGTAATGGGTCGTTGCATAGCAGCAACGCCTTTGGTGGCCGTGAGTGGCCATGTTTGACTCTGAGGCTGGATAGCGGAGCCTCCACTTTGGCCAATTGACGCTGCGGGTAAGAACCGGGACACATCCACAAGGTCATCTAGTAAACGTGCTGTCTACTCCACTTTATCTTTTGGCTTAATGTCATATGTTTCCTAGCGCACGAGTGAGAGCCAGTGATCCAAGAGGCATCACTCTGATGGGGGAAAGTTAAGTTTTGCCTGGTGTCAGCCGTAGGTAAGTTATGCGAGTTTCTCTATTGGGAAAAACAACCCCTTTGGCGGTAGGAGCGGAATAACGTCAAAAGATGGAGATGTCATTGCTGGATTGGGACCTTCCGGGCAGAACTCCGGGGTTTATAGTTTGTAGTTACTAATTCTTGGAACCATCACGAGACTCTGAAAATGCCGCATTTAAGTTAGAGAAACTATAATACATCCACAGAGTTGGTCAAGGCGTGCACAGCCGCCTCCGCGCCCCGCTCTGCCGCTAGTTTTGAATATTAGCCCTTAGCCTTTGGCTAGAATGTCATTCCGGGGACAGAGGGGCGGGCGCTCAGAAAGGGCACTCGGAAACAGAATCTGACTGGGCTTGAGGCACACTGGCTCAACTTCGGACCTATCCTGGCCTCAGGGTAATTATTTGAGGCACGGCAGCGGCCTCAATCTGTCGTAAACCAGAAACCATGGGCTGAATAGTTGGCATGTTATGTTAGTGCACAGGAGTGCCTGCTCTAGAGTCTCAAAGGAGGCATAGGGATTGGAACACAAGGTAGTCTGATTGAAGGGAAAAAAACGAGAGTGGATACGGGCTGAGTTATTTGTTTGTCAGTTTTAGGCCAACAAGTGTAAGTTTTTGCAGTGGAATTGTGACACACAGTACCGTATACCGCACCGGCAGTCTGAAGGTATTACATTGGTTGTGTAGTTGGATTTTATACGTCATGCGGTGTCACATCGTGACATGTCACCCACTGGATCCCTCCACCATTTAATCTCTGTGTAAATTCCCAGCCTTTTAGTCCGGTGGATGGCCTTAGGTTAGCCTAGGTTCTTTGTCAGAGGCAGTGCTATGCGTCTAGGTAGCTCTTCCTGCGACCTGACCATGATTTCCACACTTGAGCTATTCCAAATCTGGTGATATTTTAGGGAACTACTCGTGGAGAAATTAGGCCGTGATCCAAGAAATCAGGAATTTGTGGGATGTAGCCAAATGAGTGCTATTTTAACCTCAAACTCTGCGGCTGCGGGAGTCCTTAGTTGCCTGAGGGATAGGGTATAAGGTCAATCAAACACTGAGAACTAATCACTAAATTTAGAACTTTGATATATTTTTCTCAGCTGATGTTTGGCATTTGCGGGTGTTTAGGGGCTCCTCGCTGCTTAACCTGATGTCGGGTATGATAAAAGGTGACAACCACAGACAGAGGGATAGGGTCAGCAGCAAAAATATTCACCCTTTAGCATAGGTCATTCTTCTTGTCTCTAGGGGTTCCTGTTAAGCTCCCAGTTATCTTGCTCCAGTGATAATTTCCTGGTGTTTATTCCAACATTATCAAAATGAAAGCCGGAATAGCGTTATTTTAGTGAAACAACTATGTTAGTTTTCTCTACTTTTGGTAAATGGCCACAAGATTCTTGAACCTGTGGGGTCACTCGGTGTCACTCGCATGTGCTCTTGAAAATGTTGCCGAAGATAATGAAATAGAGGGTAATGACCAGGGAGAAGGATTTTATGGAGTGAGGCGGAGCAGCTCAAGTGAGCGGGAGTAATTTGTATTGGAGCAGTTAAGGAACTCGAGATTGCTTCAGTTAAGAAAGGAAAGGAAAGGAAAGGAAAGACGGGAAGGGAGGAAATTTTATAAGAAATTATTGAACTCTTGCGTGTCCTACCCGTGCATACAAGTTACGGGCATATAGTATCCGAACACTAGCCAGCAGTCCCACGGCAACATTTGGCGGGAATTGACCCAAGGGCATTACCAACCCTATACCTACCCCCCAGCAAAAAAGTGGTTCGCCGAGCATTTTTTTTAATGCTCGACTACTCCACTGCCCCCGGATTCGAACTCATGATGGCCCCTGTTTCAAATTAGCTGACCAGTCTCCTAAGCCATTAGACCATAGGAACTGGCCGATAATACTTTTTCTTCTTGATCTTTTAACTGCTTCTTCAGAAAATACAGTTCAGGCGCCTGGTACTTTATCTTTAGTAAAAAATGACATCGGTATCCAATCATAGCACTCTCTTATGATATCGATAGAACCAGGAACAGGGGGGTTCCGGTGAATATCTATGCTCTGCCACCCAAACTCTCGTTTTCTTTGTCAGGACAAATGTTCTCCGAACTCTATGGCTAGTATCCCCGATGTAACTATTCTTTGGTACAGGAAAGGAGAGGGATGAACCTTTTGTATGGTAAATTATCTATGCGTATTTGACCGTCCATGTAAAGTTCGGACTCAAGTATTCGGGTTGTATATGCCTGTAATTTGTTCGCCTACTCCTGACTGTATGGCTATAATTTGCTACGAAGGTGATTCTAGGGTTACTCCATATCAGAGTAAGACCGGTGACCAGTTCGCGAACTGCCATGCACAGCATACTATTCTACTATTCTGATCATGAAGTAAGTTGTTGAGTTAGTGTTTGGTTGTGGTTGGGCTCTATTTAGTATTACCTTCTGATACTAAAAGAGGTATAACTGCAATCCGACACTTGAGTACCGTAAAATCTCAAACAATTGAACAGTATGCGATATGGCTCAGGCTGGCCCCCTCGAGTAAGGTGTGGTATTTTTATTTTTTATTTTTTTATTTTTTTCGGAGGGCTGAAGGACACGCCTTTTGCAATGTATTTCGTCCTTTTTCCAGGGAAGGAAATTTCGGACCACCTGCTACGGGTCCAGTTATTGGAGATTCTGTAGTGCTTGCCCACCGGGATAAGTAGGAATTTACTTTACCACTGTGATATCCTACTGGAAGAGTGGGTGCTTGATCAATGGGATATCTTCTTGGTAGAGTGAGCTACTTGACTAGGATAGAGCATATACAATTAAGGGCAGAAGATTAGCTCATTTTGCAACCATTGCTCATTGAAAAGCGGATTCCTATAGCTTCCTCAAATGGTAGCATAGGATCCACTAGGGTCATCTATGAGGATTTGGGTATATATCTCTCTAGTAGGATGCCATCTGACTATAGGGGAAGAGCTGGAGGCATTGCTATGGTATGAAACAGGAGGAAGCATAAGAGGACTGGGGTTATGACCTGATGTGATGGGAGGTGTTTTGGAATGAGAGAAACTCTGTTGATGATTTGCTAGATTTTAACGAGTATTGAGGGAGGAGGGGTTGAGGAATGAGAGATAAATATAATGAAGCCCTTAGGGGATATGTTGTAGGAACTCATTTGATCGAACCATGGCACTTCATTTCAAAAGAAAAAGGAAGGGGCGCTTATCGTACTGTGCATGCATCTTTGGCCCTGAGTTGCACCTAAGGGAGAGAGCAATCTTCCGTTGGAAAAATGTACAACTGCCTAAGGATCTCGCAGATTGCCTTGAAGGAAGTGAAAGGTATACATTACTTTCAGACACTATGACAGCAACAAAGCCGGTGGAACTTATCTTATCCGACAGCTGGACCTATACAATATGGTGGGAATGTCGAGGGGGTTTCTCACTGGAGTGAAGCTCTTGGTATTGTAATTTTTTGCCCGGTTTTTGGTGGTGGCTCTAAGGAGATTACCCATACTATCACTCGGGGCCACACGCAACTCATCGTTGAAATCCATGTTCAGACCCTCCTCCTCCGTACTGGATTCATCTAGTAATGAATCCGGGGGTATGGTCCTTGGTTTGGAAGAGTAAGGTCTTCTACTACAGCCTACCCTGGTCGTGCTCGGCTATCGTAATGTTTGGGCTAGTGGTTGTCCTCTGTCGTTTATAGCTCCTGTATTGTATTCGTTATCTCTTCTCTATCATTTCAGTCACTTTGTTATCCTTCCTCTCGCCTCGTAACAGCACAATGCGCACACAAAACGTCCTATCTCTCGTGGGCTATTAGCCTCTCCGTTTTCTCAACTACGGGAGAAAATATCCAGTTTGGGGAATACTATCAAAGATATAGGAATACAATACCAGTTCCTAAGCGATATCACTGATTATTGAAATGGATTTATGCCGTTTTTGGAAATAGGCGGAAAGCAGTGAATATCCACAAAAGAGTAGGTGGTATCCGGTTTGGGGGGGCTCGGTTCGGCGCTGGCGCTCTTGGAGGGGCTATGCCCGTTAATTTACATACGCACCCTGCTAGAGGACGAGATAAAATATTCAGTATAAGGGTCGATGTCACTTTGCTAGCTACGCCCAGCGCAGTTCCGTAGAATAAGCAAATGTCTGAGTGTGGGATAGATATTAGCTATTCACGTGTGTGTGGATGGGGGCCTGAGAGTGAGTTGAAGTTAGGAGCAAATATATGTGTTTAAGAATTGGATTTCTAAATACTAGTCACTAAGTTATCTGCTAATAACAATTGTTCACGCTTGTCCTCATGAGAAAACGCTGTAAATTTACAAGGTGATCAATGGTAAAAGCGCGGTTTGGTGGTCCTCGTGGGCGAGTTCAGTCATGTTGGTACAGGAAGATCTGGAACAATCATAAATGCTGCTGCCATCATAATTAGGAGAGGAAAAGCAGTCCTTTCTTTTCTCCTCTGCTGCCCCGCCCACGCCGATCTCGGATATCACCTCATGAGATTGGTATGGTCCAGAGTCAGATTCTACCGCCTCATTCCAGTTCTGGTTTTCGCTACAACTCTATTGAGCGAGGCTAAGCTCTTCGGTCCTCTAGTTCCCATAGGGCAGGATTTCTTAAGCCACTCTGCCCTGCGCGACAGATGGTTCAGCGACAGCCCGTGGCGTGGGGATATTTGAGCTTCTGAGATCCTACTAATTGCGTCATGATTAATTGATTCCCGACATCTTACCTACCACGCCAGCTAGGCATTTCACATAAAATCACAGTGGGGGCGAATACTTATACTCCCTAGAGGTAGTATTTGGATATTCTAACATGAGACTAGACAATAGTAATATTATGGCATTGAGTCTACAGTGCATAGCGTACGATATGACGCAATCCAATAAGGCACGGTGGGCTACCATTAACTTACTAGATTCGGGTAGCTGGGCTAGTATAAAAGAATCACCTTAGATTTCGGTGGAAGTGCAAGAGAGGGAGATGTTTACACATGCTCTATAGAGGGGGAAAGGAAACCCCAATTTAGGTTTTTAAACAATTGTCTCCCAGCATTGAGCTTAGCAATATCAGGATCCAACTCGGCCCCCCACTAGCGTCTTCCTGCAGACAGTCCTCATATGTTACTAGAGCCTCACCTTCAAGTCTCTTATCCAACCATGGTCTAACCTCTGCTGGTGGTCTATCTGAAATCCACCTGGAACCGGGAAACTTAATTGGTCGCCACTTTCTGAAGCGCGGGCTTCGCTGGCGAGGGGCGCCATTGCCGGTCATTAAGTTTATAGTGTGTGATTCCGTTTTCCGGTACTGTGCCTTGCGGTGGTATTTTATGGCGCAATGCCAGTCGTCTATCATAAGGCGTCTCTTAGTATTATTCGAGAACTAGGCACCCTTGCCCCAGGAGGTTTCTTGCCTACTGCGCTTGAGAAAACACCAATCAACTATTTCTAAAGCCAAACCCCCGGTATGGAGGCCGAGGTGCGCCCTGCGGTATGATATTTCTCCCGATCTTCTACTGTTGTGCCAGTCACTTGCTTAGACCCTAGGATACGTGGACAGCTTAAACCCTCTGGCTATTCCTAACTCTAGTGTCAAGGTGGTTAAATGTGTAACACATAAACCCAGAATACCTAAGAAAAGGCACCCAGTCTCTAGAATGAGGTGTACGTTAAGTCGTATTGCGTTGGCTTCAGTATGTCTATCTATCATACGGGACATTTCTCTTCCGTGAGGCCAAGGCATAACTTGGTAAGGAAGTTGAGTATCAGCACAAAGACAGTTATTGCCCCAATTCTTACAATCCCAGTGTTAAAATATCAGTTAGACAGCTAAGGATTAGGGAAGTTTTAATGAATTGGCTCTGGAGAATAACTGTAGCACCAAAATTAATTTATGCTCCTGTAATCATTACCTCTTCCATAATGTACTGTACAGTGCACAGTACCATGACGAAGGCCGGAGAGGCCCCAAGACCATATTCGACAACTGTTATGCTGTTAGATACGCATTGCAAGCTGGCTTGTCCTTTTTGTGGCTTGGGTCTAAGGAGCTGCTCACATAGCTTTGACTCTATAAATCCAGCCATCAGTCCAGTCACGAACCCTCTCTCATAACAGCTCTACTGCGCCTCGGCGGGAAGATGGTAAATTCTCCCATACACGCACAGAATGCCCTTGATATTAGCGGCTAATAGACAAGACTCGGAGTCCGAGAGAGGGAGAGTCGTGCTAACTATTATACACAAGCCTTACCAAGGCGTAACGGGACCTGAGGGAGCCATTTAGCTAATCAAGTATTAGGTCCCTGATCTAATATGTACTGTACGTCGTACCTAAATGTTCTATCTCAAAATACGATCTAATCAATACCGCAATGCTTACTTGCTTGCTGTGAGCGAACCCCCCACCCCGCCCGGCAGAAATGAGGCATCCCTAGAAAGCCGGTGGAATGCAAGCAAGAAAGAAAGAAAAGGGGAAAAGAAAAAGAAAAAAACCTTCACAAAACACTAGAACGAGCAGAAGACTATAGTGTGATAACACACATATGGGCGGGTAGGGAGGCATGAGGTCTCGAGTGGGGCTTTGCTCGCCGTTTCGTACCAGAGTAACAAGCGCACAAAGCACTGATTCTGTTTTAAACCACTGAGAATCTCTCATTAAACACCTAAGGAGTAAGAAACACCTCCGTTGGGGTCTATCATACCGGCAGCTCGGGAACTTGAAGAGATACACTACCCACCCATTAAAATCCCAAAATCGGGCTTCCGGTAGCATAAGTATTAGTTCCCAAGTTGACATTTCATGAAATACCTAGCTGGCGCAGTGGTTAATACTCCTGTCGCAATTAGCGGGAGCCCAGGAGTTCAATCCATGCTGACAACCAGTTATTATTGAACGATCCGTCATGTAGGACAGGAGAATTAAAAAATCCTGCCTTATGGGGACTGGGAGATTGAAG
>Ga0307510_10002069_pt1 | contig 22667 bp, 10 predicted proteins | sample 12_EM_MG_FD_207224 | JGI IMG/M metagenome (GOLD analysis project Ga0307510, IMG submission 207224) | Populus trichocarpa ectomycorrhiza microbial communities from riparian zone in the Pacific Northwest, United States - 12_EM | ecosystem: Host-associated > Plants > Roots > Unclassified | place...
CATTAAAAATATGGAATATTATTTGTGATCTAATTGTCTACAATTAAAAAAAAAGATGAAGAAAGATCAAAGAAATTTCATCAAGGAAAAAGTAGAGTTTAGCCAAAAAATTAAGGCTTTTTTTTTCAAATCTTGGATTTGGCAACTCAAATATAAAAATTCTTTATTATTGGGATATCTTAATGACATGTCTTGATTCTGGGATTATTTAGATATACTTTTTGGGTTATAAATGTAATTTACAAAAAAAAAATTCATAATGGGTAACTTTGCATCAAAAAATTCTTTTGTTGTTGATTTCGGGTTTGCTACACAAAAATCAATCCAAAAATAATGTATTTTCATAGTTTGAGTTATTTAAGTCTTGTTTCATTAGTTTTCTTATTCTAGTAATTTTTTTTTCATGTCTTTATATTGTTCATATTTCACATGAATTTGCTTTGTTATTCGTGATTTTGCATTCATAGTTTTGTAATAATAGTTTTTGGTTTTTTTATTGCTTTCTGAGTCTATATATGTTTTTTGGATTGCATCACTAAGTAATTAATTTTTCTAACTTGTTGTGAATGAGTTCTTTAAAGAACTAAGATTTTTAAGATTAAGTGGTAAAAAGCAAAAGATGAGCATATTATAGTGAAAAAGTAGAAAAATTATGTGAAACACGAGATGAGTGACATCTATTGAATGTAAACACGTGAAAGAGTGCGCAGGGGAATATTTTTTATTGCTATTAACATGATTTTTAGATTTTGATGATGTTAACAAAAAATGGATCATCACCGTCGAAGTAGAAGAATAATCTGGAATATGGTTATTTGACTAAGCAACAACAATTAGATAAGATGAATAAGAAATTTAGAAAGGTTTCAAATGGGATAGATGGATTAAGAACCGAAGTAGCTAGCTTTCAAGATGGGCTAGTCCATAAAGGTCTCAGGGGTAGAAGGCATGTAAGAAGAATTATTTCACCTCTGGTGGAATCTATAGCTAAAATATAGATTAAGAGGTTGAGGATTTTGATCATGAATAAGGTGCTAGGTTTGGATAGCATAAGATCCATAGTTATAAGAGAGTAGGGCCACATGATTATTTCAGTCATAAAAGAGCAAGCCTATTCTTTAGGGATATAGTTTGACTTCATATGGTTCTTAAAAACATGTTTTCTTATCATGATGTTAAGTTTCTTAGCTACTTTTGAAAGATTTTGTAGGGTAAAGTAGGAACTAAATTGTTCTTTTCTACTACTTGCTATTCACATACAAATTGAGACGACAACATATTTGATTAACTTGCCAAATCTATGACCTGAGTTATGAAACCATGATAACTCCATATAAAGAAAATAAAAATAAAATAGGAGGTCCAATTCACTTTTAATTCAATGTTGAAGGATGAAATTGAAAAAAAATAATTTAAAATAACCTGAGTTAACCCTAGTCAACCAACCAAACTCGTAACCTAGGTCATGAGACTAGGATAACCCCATAGAAAGTAAATAAAAAAAAACAATATAAAGCCTAATTCTTAATCAACCAAATGTTGAAAGATGAAATTGAAAAAAATATAAATTAAAAAATAAGACAAAAAAAACCGACCTGAGTCAACTTGGGTCAACTTGTCAAACCTATGATCCAAGTCATGAGACTAAGATAACCTCATAAAAAGTAAACAAAAAAACCAACTTGAGTAAACTCAGGTTAACCTGTCAAACTCATGACCTGGGTCATGAGACTAGGATAATCCCATAGAAAGAAAATCGAAACAAATTATGAAATTTAACTCTCAATCAACCTATTGTTGAAAGATGAAATTAGAAAAAATCCAATATGAAAAAGGACGTAATAAAATGACTCGAGTATACTAAGATTAACTTGCGAAACTTATGACTCGGGTCATGAGACTGAGATAACCTCATAGATAGCAAATTGAAACAAATCATGAAACATAATTCCTAATCAACCAATATTAGAGAATGAAATTGAAAAAAAAAACTCAAATCAACTCGACAAACCCGTAACACGAGTTATGAGATTGAGAAATTATTTAGAAAATAAATCACAATAAATCATAAAATCTAATCTCCAATAAATTAAATATTGAATGATAAAATTAAAAAAATATAAATTAAAAAAAACAAAAAAATATTACTATAATAAAAAATAATATTTTGTGAGTTCCTCATAGTAAAAACAATACTTCTTTTAGGTTTTTCTTATTAAATTAAATTTCAGATTTTTTTTATTACATTGAAAAATAAATTATTTACAAACAAATGCACCTGGTCGTTATATAATTTTTCAAATTTAACACCTTCTTCCTTAAAAAATAAACCAAAAAAAGAAGCATAAGATATTTTAATTTTGACATCACCGAAATGCCATTCCAATAAAATGGAAGGGCATTTCCTTATCTTCCTCTATAAAACCCCATCTAAAACCCTACCTCTTTTATCTCCATCAGGGTTTCAGTTCCAGAAATGGCGACTTCCCTCCTCACTCGTTCCCTCCTCCTCCAAAAAATCACCTCCAAAACAATAATCTCCTCCATTCTCTCCCGACCCTTCACTTCCCTCTCCGCCACTTCCTCCGCCTCCTCCACTCTCCTCCGCCGTGCTCTTCGTCCTCTCTCCGCTGCAGCCAACATCAATCGCTCTGTCTCTCGGATTTCATCCAGGTCGTTTTCTGTCAACCCATCATCGTCTTCTCTTAACGACCCAAGCCCTAACTGGTCCAACAGACCTCCAAAAGAGACTATCTTGCTTGATGGCTGCGATTTTGAGCATTGGCTTGTCGTCATGGATAAGCCTGAAGGAGATCCTACTCGTGACGAGATCATCGATTCTTATATTAAAACCCTTGCTGAAGTTGTTGGAAGGTAATTTATTAAAGTTTACTCCTTAATTTTATTTCTCATTCACTTTAATTGTTTTTTTACTTAATTTTTTTTGTGTTAATTGTTGGTTTTAGTAGATGAAATATTGATATTCGTTTTTTTAGAAATTATGGGCTTTGTATATTGATTAATTTTTATTTCATTTTCAATTTAACAGACTGTATGGAAACCCAAGAATTGGCGATAAATGATTTCAATTCTTTATTTTTTAGCAATTCTCAATTTTGGAACTAAATTTACATCTTGAAATGAAGTCAATGAATTAAAAAAAATGTGATTTCCATATAATTCATAACCGCACCCAAAAGAGTGTTATTTACTTGGAATCCCATACAAATAGTCGTTGTATATTTCCATTATCCAAAATGCTCCGCAATACGTTGTTTTTGAAACCTACCAAATATAGCTTTCAGCTCTTCACTGCCAGCAAATTATAATGTTATTTATTTATTAATTTACATCAATTAGAAGTGTTAGGCTAAATCCAAATAATATTTAAATTGGTTCCAAATGGAGGGATTGAATTAGAACTGAATATAAATCACCTCTACATGTAGAATTGATGTCATTTTTATCTCAGAATTTGTTCTAAGCTAGCTGTGAGTTAATTGTTTTTGTCATTTTTTATTGTATTTTATGTATTTATGTGTTGCATTTGGTTGCTTATTATTTAGGGTCTGTGCATGCTTCCATGCATGTTGTTGATGTATTTTGTGGTTTCTTTATGATTAGTTATACTTTGAAAGGTTGCAGTTTGCTGTTTTGTAAGTGTGTTTGAGGTTTATGAATTGTACCTAACCTATTGCTAGAGGGGTTTAAGTGCATTTTAATTACACTTCTCTAAGAATCAGGAGTTTGATTGCTTAATTGTTCTTTTATCTGACTTCGATGGGAATTGTGTTTTATAGCTTAATATTTCATTTGTGTTTTAGATTACAGTAAGTAGAGTGCTATTCTCAGAGTTTGAATATTCCTTGCTGCTTTTAATATTTAGCATGTCTATCTGTGCTCTTTCAGTTTAGGGGAGTTGTAGAAATGTTTTTTTTATCTCACTGGAGGAATCTGGAATTAAATGGGTTTTTGTGATGTTTGAAGTCTTGGTTATTTAAATTTTGTGGCTGTATGACAGTGAGGAAGAAGCGAGGAAAAAGATCTATTCAGTTTCTACTCGATGCTACTTTGCCTTTGGAGCTCTGGTGTCCGAAGAGGTTTCATACAAGATCAAAGGTATATCTTCTTTCAAGCTGTGAGGCAAAGGGGGGCTGGGGGTGGCCCTGGCCTTACCAAGGATTAAAACTGTTCCTCTTCCTCATTAATAATATCTTGCATTTGGTCCATTTTAACCCAACAAAACCCTTAACTTGGATTCTTAAAATATGTACTTAACCTGTGTTAAATCCTAGATGTAAATTACCTCCCTTCACCTTATCAAGATGACATTTGGTCCCTTTCAAAATCTTGAAAAAGGTAACCAAAAATGAACAACTTTGTTCACTTCTATTTTTTCCAAAAAAGTTTTTTTTTTTTTTTTCTAAAAAAAAACATACTCAGGTGTTTATTGGTAATTGCTTTTAATGGAAAAAAATGGCCACTGCATAGAATTGATTGGTATAGGATGTTTCTTTTTTGAAGTTTGAATGTGATGGATGTGCTCTGTTGGTCATTTTTCCAGAATTGAAAAATGTTCGCTGGGTTCTTCCAGATTCGTACTTAGATGTGAAGAACAAAGATTATGGAGGTAAGGGATATTTTCCCCTTTTTTGTATGTGATACCAATATATTGTTGTAGATGCGTGTTTTATTGCATTTAGTAGTACTACATGCATCTTATTTTTTAGTATCTTTTTTATCCTTAAGGAAACTTCTGGCTTAAATGTTTTGTGCAACAAGAAATCATTTTGAATATTTTGCTTCTCAATCTACAATTGTTGAAGCTTGTTCTGGTTAGGTTGGAAGCTATTTAAACCCTTAGACTTTGACCAAATGAGGATTGTACTAGAATTTCTGTAACCTCACTAGGGTCTGCAGGCAATATTTTGCTGGATTGGCTTTGCTTTGTGGTAATCACATTTGAGTTGCCAGTCTTGGTTTTCCTTATTTTTCAAAAATAGAAGATAAACAATGCAAAATTCCATCAAGATCGTATCTCGCCAAATAGTCTCTGACGCAGTTGTCAAACGATTGCATGTAATTGTTAATAACAGGTTAACAATCCTCATTTTAAATGCAAGTGCACAAAGAAAGCAGCATGTTTTCCTTTTCCGAGTTAGGGTAAGATGATGGTGCCCTGATTATGTTTTCATACTGCTAGGATTTTGGTCTATTTCTGCAGAGTCACACATTCAGAATTGATCATTTCTTTTCATTTGAAACTGTGATGATGAATGCCTCCTTTTATCCTTAGTCATGATTGTTACTATTTATTCTGTGATTAGCAAGTCATGACACTATACTGTACTTGATTGTTGCATGATGGCTTTTTTCCTTTTAGGGGAGCCATTTATTGATGGGAAAGCTGTGCCCTATGACCCAAAATATCATGAGGAATGGATAAGGAACAATGCGAGGGCAAATGAAAGAAATAGGCGCAATGATCGACCTCGTAACGTCGACAGATCAAGAAATTTCGACAGAAGAAGGGAAAACATGCAGCAGCGCGATGGAGCTCCGCCTCCTCCTATGGCTAATCAGGCTATGCAAAACCCTGCTCCCAATGTGGCTGGACACCCACAAAACATGGGCAGACAAGGTGGACTGCCACCGTCGCCACAGAACAGCTACAGGGTGGGACCAGGTGGACCACCGCCTAACAACTATAACATGGGTGGACCCCCGAACATTGGTGGACCAGGTGGACCACGGCCTAATAACTATGCAGGTGGGCAACAGAACAATATGAATAGAGGGCCACAGAACATGCCACCACAAAACTACATGCCACCACAGAACAACATGCCCCTGCAGAACAACATGCCGCCGCAAAACTATGTGCCCCCTCAAAACAACTACATTCCCCCACAGAACAACATGCCTCCACAGAACAACATGGGAGGATGGTCCAGTGACATGCCTGGGAACATGCAGCACAACTTCCAGAGTGGGCCTAATGATGGAGGCTATCAAGGTGGGCCACCAAACTACCAGAACAGCTACCCTCCAAGCAGGGATTGAAGCATGCATGGTTGAAACACTTATGCAGCTTATATAATCCCCTGAATAGACCATATTCTTGATGCTGTGTAGATATGCAAGATATTTCAAATTTCTAGGACATGTGGTGTTGATGGTACTTTTCACTTTACTTGGCACGATGCTGTTTAAGGCATGCTTTGAAATCTGATTTTCTATCTTGCGATTTTAATGGTAGGATTCAGTGCCTAGTCTGTCTGTTGGATATTGAAAGCTGTCAGCAGGTACGAGGTAGCATTTAAAAAGGATAGAATTATTGTTGTCTACCCCGTGTTTTGCTGCCTTTAGTCTGTTCCATATTTGCCTGTCATGAAGCTGTTTAAGACCTGGTTTAACGTCCGGATTGGTAGCTTATAAGTTTAAGGAAAGGATCCAGTATCATCAGTGAAAAAAGGAAGCCTCTCCCCACAAGTACAAGGCAGTCCTGAAGCGGTATAACTCATAGCTCCCTTGTTTGCTGCAGTCAAATCTCTTTCAGATTGCTCTTGAGCGTATGTTCTTTCTCCTTGAATGTGGGAGGAACAGATGATGGACGCTTTTGAGAGTGCAAGAAATTGCTTTCGGGATATTAGATTGTGGTTTTGCGAGCCCAAGAGTTGTGCAGGACTGCGTGTTATCTCTCCTGATTTCTTCTCATGCATTATTATCATTTGTGATTCATATAGTGCATGCTATGCAAGCCATACTATTAATTTGATCGATTTGACCCTGTTGGGGCTGTATTTGTACCAGTATTTCAATAAAATTTGATTATTTGTACTGGAGTTTCAATAAAATTTATTTATTTTTATTTTGATATTAAAATTAATTTTTAAAAATAAAAAAATATTATTTTAATGTATTTTCTACTCTTAAAAATCAACTTCAGATTTCTATGAGAGAACAGCAAGAATATTCTCAAAAATTAGCTGAAACAGTAACATACTCGTCAAAATTACAATCCAGGGATTCTGCCTGGGGCTACATTCTCCTGCTGTGCTGCCAAAATCGCTTCTTTAAATATTTTCATACATGGTTTGAATTTTGTTCCCGACAGAAATGTGAACACAACAGCTTAAGTTCCTCAACTGAGTTGTTGTGTAAAAGGATGATTTGGAATTCCACTTAATGCCAAAATTAGCAAATAAATAGATTTAGATAAAAAAAAATAAAAAATTGGGGTTGCTAACTTCCTATTTCTGTGAAAAGGTGACGGGAAAAAAAGAAAAACGATAAATATAGCTCAAATTTTTGCCATGGGACATGGAAGAGAAACAACTGTTAGTGCTGGAAATCTGAGATCTAGAGTCAACTCTAGTACATATCCTTTATAGTAAAGGCCCAGATTTCATCCCTTCACAGAGAGCTTCTGCGCAGCTGACAATTGCTCAACCATAAGCAAAAACAGCAAGTAGATGGAAGTCATAATTAGAAAAGTGCAACTTGAGTTTCTCTGTTACTGCACATAATGCAACTCTTACTGCATTCATCACCCAGCAAATAAATGCTGCGTAGATGGTTCTGCCAAAGCTTCCCTAGTAATGGATTCAGTTCTTTTGTTCTTGGCATCTCGGATCTGTTCAGCAAGTGAGCCTTCTCTTTGAATTTTTTCGCTCTTTTTAATCTCTACATCGATTTTCTCCCAAGCTCGGCTATGAGAAGTCAATGATGCCCCTTGGCGAATCATCTGATCATTAATGGATTTTCTTTTTCGAATCTAGAGAGAGAACATATAGCCTTGTTATGACAAACATATAAAAAAAAAAGAGAAAGAGACAAAAAATATTTAAACAATAAACATTAATGTGAACAACATTTGATGTATAGGAACCCCACAAAGCATGGTCTCATCATGGAATTGCTTGTTTCATGCGAAAGATACCAAGAACAAAGATAGCAATTGGATCGTAATAGCATGTCCAGCCTCTATATATTAGGTTTTAGCAAAAAGGGTTGAAGTATATGAATAGCTAAACAGTGTACAAGATAGTCTGCAGTGTAAACGTCTTCCATGGTGCGACTCCAACATATAAACCATTTCATAAGATTCCCCTCCTTGTATTTGTCTTGTTTTGTATCTTCTACCAGTTAATACTGTTTTGCATCAATTTCTAACAGTTATGGAATTACCAATTAACTTTGTACCATTCTAAGAATTAATTCCAAGTTAACTTCTAAAAATATGATTTCTAATCTACTGAGTCAATCTACATGATTCCAAATCTACTGAGTCAATCAGAATCAACTATTCCTAATTCAATTCTTTGAATCAATGTGCATCCCAAAATATAAATGTCATACACTAATCCTCAAATTGGTAGTGTGGTTTTTTCAAGTTGCACTGTAGCCTGTATGTTACCTTTGTTAATCTCCGCTTAAGTGTCAGCTTTCTGGCAACAGATGATGACTCTTCTGTTTTTCTCTTTGATTCTCTGTGTGCCTTTCTCTTTGCTTCTTCTCTTGCCTTCACTTTCTCTTCCCGCTTCTCTCTTTTTTGAGCAACCCTCGCCATCTTTTCTTCCCTTTCCTTTGCTTCTCTCTCAACTGTCCTCTTTGCTCTCTCCTCTGCCTTTGCCTTTTCAATGGCACCTTGAAGCTGCTTGAGAGTTATTTCTTCTTCTATTTTATCATAGCCATCCCAGTCTAGCTCTTGTTGGTCAATGCCTCCTTCCTTAGCTGCTCTTGCTATGCTTTTAGACCATGAAAGAAAGAATTTCTCTCTCAGCCTTTTCCATTTCAAACGTTTACCCCAAATTTGTCTGAGTGAAGAGCTTATCTTTGCCCGGATCGCTTCGCTGCAAGGAATTGGTTGGAATTGTGATTTTCAGTCTGAAAAACTTGTGTGGTTGCAGAGCCTATAGAGGTTATAGAATACTCCCAGCAAATATTAAAGCCAGTAATCCTTAAAGTTCCATTTAAACAGTCAAGTTTTCACAAAATCATCTACTGAGTTAATTTAGCATAGACCATATCCAAAGTTATTATAAGCTTCAATTTGCAGTCATTATCCATGTAATTGCAGGTGGATGTCAACAGAAATCTGGCTTATGTAGAGCATCATCTATTTGGCAGTCCCCTTTTTCCACATACAACTTTCACAACATTGCTTAGTATATTTATAAAGATTGTGACCAGAGGGCATCAACTGTACCTATGAGCATGGGGATGTCCTGACATCTTCTTCCTAACCTGAAAGTTGCAATGGAAGGAGATGAAGTTTTAGACGAAAAAGAAGAGTAATATACAATGTAAGACAATTAATTATCTAAGAGGAGAGAGAGGGAGGATTATTCATCACTGTCTCTGACTGAGAAATAAAGAATAAATCAAGCAGGAAACAAATTCAAAGCTTTTGTCAAGAGAAAAAAAAAAGAGTTTTTAGTAGTAACAGTAAGTTTTATTACTATTCTACGAGCTGCAACATCTCCGAGTGACCATACTCATCAATGAAGATCCAAAATTTGAGAAAACAACTGTGTAGTATTATAGCTAAACCATGCAGTAGGAACCCATACTGTTCCAAGAATTCCCATGTACAGAAGACAAACTGTGAGAAAACTAACTAATCCTTACATGACTTCACCTGGGGGTTTGTCAAGGCTTCAATTGTTCTTTGCTTGATGAGTGCACGGGTCTCTAAACAATAAATGAAATTAAAACCACAGAATTAATCAACTTCACTAAGCCTCAGTGGGACTAATTCAATGTAAAATTGAAATGAGAGTTACCTGAAGTATGTTTTCTGCCTTTGTTCCAGGGAATTCTCCCTTTGTTCCCATGTTTTTTCTTTCCTTTTCCCTTTTTGGGAAGGTCATTGATACTTTCTGCAGTGTCACGGTACCCATCCAGTTGAACCTCCTTGATGAGAGTCTGCTTCTCAGCTGAATCTAGGCTAATTTTTGAATGGAAATGCTTGCTAGAACCTGTTGTCTCCCTGACACTAACACTGATTTGCAAGGCTGCAGAATCATAAACTCTTGGGAAGGTACTAATAGATGCACATATGGGACATGTGTTCATCACGATAGAGTTACGATGGTTTGACTGCTGTACATTTGGTTGAAAATGTGTGTGTTCCAACACATAACCCAGAGTTGGCCACAAAAGATTGTTTGAGACATGGTTGCATGGTAGATGTGGAACAGACAAGCTCCTGACAGATGGTTGAAAGAAACCAGAGTCACACATCTTATAGAACTACCTATCCAGATACTATTGTCACATCCTAATTAGAACCATCTATTCAAAATATACAAGTTGCAGACATCCCTAATTACTATGACTGCAAGGGACGCAGACAAGTAATCTAGAACTTACCATGATGTCAATCTGATGAAGCCCTTCAAAGAATTTTGCAAGAGAAAACAACAAACTGGATAAATCATTCAATTGAATCCTTCAAATGCAAACAATTATCAATAAAATGACATCTCCCTGTATATGAGAACTTGATGAATGATATACACAAAACTTAATGGGAGATTTGAAAGACAAATACAACCAAATAATCGCCCATTGCCTCTGAAATCACAAAACGTGAACCTAATTTTATATGTATTATGGGTGGCATTTTAAGTTCCGCAGATACATCAATTTCAATAGCAGCGCAGCTAAATAGTGTTCCAATGGATGACCATGTGTCATGATCAGCTCTACAAACATTTTTCCTTTAAGGGTAGTTAAATTGTTTCTCAAGTGCCATAGAAGTCAGAGAAATTAACTAAAATCGCCAAATTTAATCAAGATCCACTAATGGGGGAAAATTTACAGGGAATTCCAAGTTCCGGTCCATTTATTGCACACTCTCTTCTTTCTTTCATGTTAAAAAACTTGACTCGTGCTAATGGAACCTCATGAAACCAAAACCTATGGTTATATCTGAAATTGACAGCTTCATTCTCAAACTACAAATCAAACATAACAGACAATGCCACTAAAAACATTAAGAGAGTCAAGTTCCTCTAGTTACAGCAAAGCATCACGCTATCAATGCTAGCAAAAGCATATATCATTTGTGGTTTCATCGTAACAAAAAAGAAGAAGCCCATTCATCATTTCAAAGAATAGACAAAACCCATAAGATTAAAAGAAAAGAAGAAGGACTTAAAGGCCGTTTCTTTATGTTCAAGATGGAAATAGAAGGAACCTTTTAGAGCACAAAGACCTGAGAATAGTAATTAAGTAATTTCAATGAACTGAAGTTTCTAATCATTTCTTTTCGCTTTACCTATAGTCTTCAGCTAGCAATGCTTCACTATTGAGAAACAAGAACAGAATTTACAGAAAACCCATCTCAAAAAACAAGTCTTCAAGTATACCAAGACAGAAACTTACAAATGAAAGAATGGCATTCTCAATGCATTGTCTCTGCTCCAGAAACCTAGTGAGAGAGTGAGTTAGTGTTCCAGTTGAGAGATCATTTCTGGAAAACTGAAACTTTATAAACAAATTTATTAATTTTAGAAGCAATGTGGAGATCAGATAGTGAAGCTAAGGAATGGGAGAGGGAACTGATATTGTCCAAACATTTCGAGGATTGGGTATCTTTCTCAATGGGCTTGACAAAAGTTTTGGTACCAAAGCCTGCATCATCAAATGCTTACTATTATGCTTCTGTATCAGGCCTTCTCCCACGGCTTACACTTCTTCTTCTTCTTCTTTTTCTTCTTTTTTTTATAATATGAATCCTGATATTTCTATATCCAAATTTTATGATGTTTAAACTGTGGCTATTAGATAATTATAATATATGAGAGAACAATATAAAAAAAGAGATTAAAAAAACATGTGAGCTTAAATTTTTTAATTCTCTCTTGTTATTTTCTTCTTTATATATATATAATTCTTTTTTATACTGTAAATATCTAGTAAGTATCATAAATTTTTTAAAATTTTAATCATGTCATTTTCATCCTAATAGAAAAATTATGAAAACATATCTTTAAAATTATTATTATTTTATTTTGAATTTAGAAGATTGTAGAATTTTTCAATCTTGGTTTGCTGTAGCCAGAAAGGATGAGATATGTCACTTGGGATTTAAAAATGAAACAAGAAACGCGCAACACCCTCTTGTTGTCAATCTAAGCTCATTTAAAACCAATATTATTAAACCCAGTTAGACATACCTGGCTTGGGTTGGGTGGAGTTGACCCAGTTAATCCGATGAGCTTACTCATAATCTAATTAATTATGTCAAAACCCATGTGAAACTTGGTTTGATTTTTAAAAAAAATAATTTTAATTTGTTTTAAAACAACAAATCTTGAAATGATGTTGTTTTAATTAATTACGACCCGGTTTGATTTTTTTTAATAATATCATGTGAAATGATGTTTAAAAACATTTTAAACTTCAATCATTATCATACTCTCAAACACTCCCTTAATCGAGACTCCTAGCTAAATAAAAGGATAATACATGTAAAGGGAGAGATTTCAATGAGACAAAAAAAACTTCACTACGATTTTCCAATTGACTCGTAGCAACTTCACCACATATACCTGAGGGTTCAGGCTTTCCCAGTGAAGATCCATTCACATTCCATTTAAAGCTATCGGCTTTAGGGGGAGACCATATGACAACCAACCTATGTTTTTGGAGATTAGTCCATCTAAGAAGTCCATCTACTAATCTTAACACATTTGAAGCCGTATAGAGGAAATCAGAATCTATAGCCTTTAGCCACAAACAGAGTCTAGTAATAATAAGGAAGAACAGTGTGTCGTAATCCAGGGTCTTCTGCTTGAAGATCACATCATTACGAAATAACCAAATGGATCATAAAACTAAAAAAAATAGCATCAACCATGTCTTTTTTTGGAATTTGTCATTGACCAAAGAATCCCACTGAGAAAAAAGGGTTGACAAACTATTTGAGCAACACCACGCTAAGCCCCACCAATTATTGACTTTGGACCAAATGATGTAATGATTAAGGCAATGCATAAGGATGTGATTAAATAATCTTCCTTAACTAAATATATAGGACAATTAACAGCTGAGACATCCAATATACCTCTTCTGACCAATATACAACTGGTGTTTATTTTGTTGATGATGGACATCCAACAAAAGACCTCTACTTTAGGTGGGATGATCCCTTTTCCAAATCCCAGTAAAGGATAAGATAATGTCCATGGAAGGATAGGAGCTTAATAATCCATAGAGGGATTTAACAACGAATTTGCCTATAGAATTGTCTCTCCTTACTAGTCTATCCTCTTAATCTTTATCTAAATTCACCTTGGAAAAAATAGCTTATAGTTGGTCTAATAAACCAATAGTTCTTCCTCATAAAGGTCTAGACCAAGAGAAGTATCAAAATCATTCGTATCCATCCCACGCTCCCATATTGTCGAGATTTGCTTTTTTATCATTGGATAAGCTGAAAATGGTAGAAAACTGATATGTCAAACTACCATTTTATACTAACACATAGTCAAGGGGGATCATGAATATAAACATGGATTGATCAACAAAGATTGGATACAATAGGCAACCCAAAACAAGTTTTTATTTTGCAAGGATCGAGTTTATCATTTCATTTTGATCAAGTAACCATCATGATATATTGAGAAAGGGACATCAATGCCTAGATAAGCGATGGAGATTACAAGAAGATGAATGTATCAGAATAGTTTAGCAGGCCCCTCCTGATCAGTTTCTCATGACTGGTATTAAAAAAAATAAAAAACAATATTAGGAAGTCATAAAGCTCAAAGGCTTATTGATTATTTGAGAGCTCTGCTGAATTTTGACCAAACATGCCATTCAAAGATAAATGTAATGGCAAATTAAGTTTGGAAGCTTAATTTAGATCTAATTGAGAAGATTGGAATTTTAGAGGATCATATTTATTTATTTTAAGCTCAATTGGGTGAAACCAGAGATAGAATTGCAAGAAAATCAAAGTTTAGGGGTCAATTAAGGGCCAAATTTAAGAAATTTAAGACCAAGGACCTTTTTGAAAAGGTGCACAAATTTAACAACTAAATTTAGTTGAAAATATGGGTGAAATTGAAGAAATTAAAAGTTTGAAGGTCAATTGATGATAAAATTAAAAATATCCAAAACCAAAGACCAAGATAAAAAACGCATTGAAATTAGTTGGTGCTTTTGAAACTTGACAAAGGTGAAATTGAATTGATTTTTAGAATCAAAATTCAATTGACTTACTTGAATAATTAAAAGTTTGAGGGTTGAAATTAATAAAGGAAGTTTAAAACCTAATTTTACACTAAACACCAAAAAAACACTGATTCATTTAAATAAAGCGGTACATTTTGGCTATGTTTTAGTTACAAACAATGTCGTTTCGGTCAACGCCAAGTCAAAAATAAAAGTTAGACGACGCATTGTCTGACTACTATTCATCATCTTCCCCATTGAACCCAAAAATAGCAACTCAGATGCCACATTTCAGCCTCCTTCCCTCCCTCCCTCCCTCCCTCCCTCTCTCTCTCTCTCATACCTTCACCATACAAGAAAAAAAAAACACACCACTCTCATGACCTGACAATGTACTGCACCTTCAGCTCGAAAACCGTCGATTTGTCATCCAAAAAATCAATGGAAAATGGCCTGAATCCCCTAACCCGGTCAGCCTTATAATGTGGTTTTGCAGGACCAGGTTGTTGGTTTGTGGCCAACGAAATGGATCCTTCTTAGGCGAATCAATGACCACAAACTATGCTCATGAAACCCCTCATGCTATTCTCTCACCTCTTATAAATAGAGGTGAGTTTCATGCAAGAGGGAAGGAGAAAAGGGGTAATAAAAAAGGACCCTGTACCAACCCAAAAAAGCCAAAAGCCACCATTTTCCGACAGCCCTTCTTTCATATCAAACCTTTAAAAAACTGAAACCAAACCACCTCTACCATACCCTATAATAACCCATTGTTCACGTTATCCTAAAAGAACCCAAAAAACATCTTACACCACCACCATCTCCTCCTACAACCCCATGGGTTTTCCTTCTCTTCTCTTGGTTCCACTGCCACCAACACCGCTAACTACGCCTCCACCTGACCACCACAACATCGCAACAACGTCCCCCCTCTAGGCCAGGTAACTTCCCTTCTTTCTTTATTTTCATTCCTTATTGCTTTATGCAGAGCATGAAATAATTCATGTTCTGTAGAAGCCAGGAACTTGGTCACCAGGTTAGATCGGTGACCAATTTTTGTAAGTAGGACTTGAGCCCACCATTTCTGGTTGGGCTGGATCCATCCCACTTCTTAAAAAAGGTTAGCCAGGTCATTTTCCAGCCCAACAAAATGAGTTGGGTTGGGCTTTATCCCAACCCATATAAAGTGGGCTTGGGCCTCATGCCCAATAGCCTCAGCCCACGTGGCTGGGCTAAGCCCAACCCCAGACTTGAGAGCATGTTTGGCCTGCCCCATTTTTCCTTAAGAAATAAGGTTGTGTTTGGCACGCCTTAAGCTTTTTTAAAAAATTTTAATTTGTCTATATTTTTGTGTCTAGCCAAATAATCCCTTAAAATTTTTAAAAAAATCTAAAAAAATTCAAGGATCATTTTGAAATTATTCTACAAAAATTTCAAAAAAAATAAAAAAATAAAAAAAATTCCCTTGTTTCAGAAAACACAAAAACATATTTTTCTTTAAGAATTTCATTTAATACTAGGTTGTAGACTAACATTGTAAAATGTGGACTCGATATTAAAAATACTTAGCTGTCTCTAAAATTTTGAAAAATTCTAAAAAAGTTTAAAAAAATTGTCATTTCAAAAACACAAAAATATATTTTGTTTTTATGCATACGGCCAAATTCTAAAAGGTTTTTCATACATGTTTTCTAAAAAAACAAAATCTTATTTTGTCATGCAAAATGAATATCATAACCAGTTTATGATTATCCATTAGGATTTGACCAAAATACCAAAAATCCCACAGTAATTAATTTGTTTAATTAATATTCGGAGTGTTAGGATTTAACTATAGACTAAATATTTTGGGTGTAAAATCACACTATAAAGTATACTCTCAGGTATTAAAGATACAAAAATAAAAAATAAATATAGTGCTAAAATTTGGGTCTTAGTACTGTTATGATTTAACCCGATAAGGTTGAGATTTTTTTACGATAAGATATTTACCTTGAACCTTAGATGAGACCAACAGATATAAATATATCTTAGATTAACAATCAATCAACTATGCAACTTACCATTGTTAAGGTACATTAGGGGTGATATATTTTTCTTTTGCTCTACTAGTCCCTTACCCAAACTCTCTCAGGCCATAGGTTTTCTAATAACTACGATGTTAGGTGGCGACTCCCTCTAACCATAACTTTATGATTACCCCAAACATCCCCTTCAATCCAGTAGGCAGATTCGTCATTTGACGTCATGCATGTCACGACAGGATGACGACTCCATTAGAGACTTGTCTGGTCAAAATGAGCTAAAAAGATAAAAATATTTATGAAATAACTGAGTTTTTTGAGAAATTTAGAAAATTTTATGGAAAGTGTATTTTTTTTTTTAAATAAAGGTAAAAAATGAGTATTACTTATATTCCTTTAATAAATTCTAGTGTTGATGGGGTGGATCACATCTGGCCGGAAACCGATTAATCTGGGCTGTCCCAAGGCCTGGAGTTTGACTGTTGAAAAGGGCTGAAAACGAAGGCAGTTCATCATTTGCTCACTCAGTGAAAGAGATACCTAAAGTAAGCAAAGAGAATAATGCCAAGCCAAGCATAACATATCTCCATGTGGGCCTAATGGACATATTTCTTCATTTTCTTTTTCCAATTCTGGTTCCTGAATTGCCGCTTCGATTTCATTTAACGAAAGGATTTCATCCCATGAAAAAACAAAGCTCTCGCAATGCATCGAGCCACTAATTGCAAAGTTTTAATTTGATTTTATGATTTTTTTTATTTGTTTTGTATTGAATTATATATCGATTTCATGGATTTTTTTTTTAATTTCAGCTTTCAATATTAGATTTATTAGAAATAAAATTTAATATTTATTTATTTCCTATGAATTTATCTTGATTTTATGATGTGAAGTGAAAGTTTAATGGATTAAGATGAGTGATTAGTATTTTTTACTGTTTTTTCTTTGTTTTTATTAGGACATACATTATCCATGCTTGGATTTTTTTTATATAAAAAAATTCAACTGACAATGGAAATGGAACGTGAGCCAATTGTCTAAGTAGCATTCTAAACTAAGGGGAAAGGCAACAAAGAACAAACAAGACGTGCTGTTTAGCCAATGAGATATGAATTTCATCCATTTAAAAAGTTCTTAGCCAACGAAAATATATAAATCAAAATTTGAAGACTTGGGAGTTAAAATATGTTAGAAGCGACCAAAAGTATGCTGCATCACATCATGCATGACGTCCGTGAACCAAGAAAAACCGTCACCCGGCCTGAAACAAATAATAAAGCAACTGTCTCTTTTGATCCAAGGGTGGAAAATCCCAAGATTATTTGTAATTCTGGATTACATGGTAAGCTTTTTTACTTTTTCAATGAGAAGACCAAAGCGTCTTAATTACTATATATCGGAGGATATTTCTCCGCACCTTGTATATATCCTCGATCTCAAAACTTAACTTCAAACCTGTCGATGCATGATAATAGCATAGATACTCAGTCAATTTTGTCTTCAAAACCATTTTTTTTTTGGCAATCTTGAAGCCCTTAGCAACTATTTTGACGGGAGGAGTCAACTCGCATGGAAGGAAAATATAGAAAAGGTAAAACCAACCGAGAAGACCAAATTCCAGAAAGAACAGTAAGAATAAAAGAGCCCAAGAAATGTCAGAAACGTAGCATATTTGATTCCAAATTCTCCTGATCAGTGCTTTCTTGGAAAACATTTGGCAGCAATACATTGGTTGAAACTCAAGCAAGAGCATGACAACTTTAAGCAAAATAATTAAAGATCCATTGATCGGCATAGTGGAGCTCCACCAAGACTAGCCACACACCTGCATTTGCTTTAGAGCTTTTCCCCTAACACGGTTTGGAGGCCAAGATACATGTGAACGTTGAAATATTCTCTTAGTCCCCCAAACAAATCCATTTAATTTGTACGTCTTTCTTTTCGAAGTAAGGCTTTCCATTCAAGAAATAAAACCATTAAAAAGGCTAGAGCTTGGACAAATGGGTAGGAGAGAAACCTAAGTGGATGCCAATTCACAATATTCCAGAACATATATAAAGATGTAGGAGTTTGTGTGAAGGATTCTAATTTGACATTTCATTCACTAGTCTCCTGCGCACAAATCCATTTACTTCTTGACGTCCAAGGAAGATTTTCATTCGACGAAAAATATAGTCAAAGGTATAGAAAGTTGATACGCTAATTCATGACCTAAAACTCGCACAAAACACATTCAAAACAGAGCTTGCGTGTACTAATTAAGAAGTTGAAAAGATCCATTTGGTTAGTCCTTGGTGATGCCGAGATTCTGATGAATGTCTTCCAATATATTAGATAAGATAAATTAAAATTCAACGGATTCATAGCTCCTACTCGGATTCCTAGTACTGGTATGAAAACGTACGTAATGTAATAGATTATTATATGTCCAAATACCATGCAACTCAAGTTATAATTTGATCCATAACAACTATATTTGTTATTATTATTACAAGATGGATTATTATAATACGGATTTAAGGAATCTTGAGATAAGAGTAGCTTTCAAACAGCTTTCCTTGTGAGACCAAGCAAAATGTATACCAAATTATAGAACAAATTAGGAATTTGATTGATCTTATCAAATTATTTTCCCTTCAACGAGCATTTCTCGGAAACTTCCGAAGCCAAAATTGCTGCCACGAAAGAATAACGTAACATAAATATAATTATAAAGACTCGTAATTGACCAAATCAAGGTAGGTAAAGGCCATAAAAGAAAGAGGGGGAGAGGAAAAAAAAACAATCAACATCCTTCACTGTGCAAATGTGTGTCCTGGCATGATCTCCAACGTTAGCAAGAGGAGCAAATCTCAGTGTGGTCGGTATATAAAGGCAACAGCAGTACATACTTTTTTTCTCTTCAACAGTAATCATTACATAAAGTTGGCTTAGTGCTTTTTTTTCCGGTGCAAGAAAAGTTGTTTTTAAAATATTTTTTTATCTAAAAATATATTAAAATTATATATTTTTTAAAAAATTACTTTTAATATCAACATATAAAAAAAATTAAATAAAAAATAAAAATAATAATTTAGAACTAAAAAATATTTTTAAAAATAACTGTAACGCTAAGATTAAGCGTTCCCATGCTTATCAGTTTGAGCCAAGAACACGGCGTTGGACACGCGTCATGAAGCGTATGATTATTGAAATTTTCGGACACGTTTTTCCATGTGTCGAATTATTGTCGGAAAATCTAAGATTGACGTGGCGGGAATTAACGACTATGATCCCTGGCGGCAGTTTTGACTCTTAAGCTGTGAAGTGCTCTAACGTTTGCTAGAAGGGCGAAATTATTGGTCCTCCAGTCAGGGAAGCTGGTCAAAGATATGGACAGCCATGATGCGCTTGCTTGGCCACGAGAGTGGAGTCTGTAGAGAGAGTATCTCTTGGAATGTTTTGATTGGACCTTGGAATGGATTGATTTGGTGGAAATATCTTGAGATTAACGATCTTGATTGGAAGAGCGTGTATGGTTTGTCTCCAAGAAATTGATTTGAGAATACTATCTGATTGATCTTCAATCTTAATGGGAATAAAGTGGGACCGATTTTGCATGGGGTTAAAATTAATTATTGAGGGATTTTACGAATTAATGTCCTTTAACAATTAGGGGAAAGCAAAGGACATGCCTAGCATTATTAGGCGAGAGCAGCAAATTGTTTTCAAGAACTTTCGGCTTCTCTTCTCGATTGTGGGGAGGAGAGGGTGAAAAGGAGTTTAGAGTTATAATTATGTTTCCTCGTCCCTTTCTCCCACAGAATGAATAGCCTTAAGTGTTGAGAATTTCTTTTTGTACGAATTGTGGTTAGAACAATTGAGATATCTTCAAGGTTTTGTTTTTTTTAAATAATAAAAATTTGATTTTTCATGATTGATATCGCACTTGTCAGATTCTAATGAATCTCTTTAAAAATTGACAAGACCGACAAGATAGAAGATAAAAATAATCTACTTTTTAACTATATAAACTATGTGTTATATGTCTTTTTTAACTCAAACATATCTTGACATGATTATCTTTTTCTCTCTTTTTATCTACCAATTCTAAATTTACACATACACATTAAAGTGCATTATAATTTTTTTTATTTAGATCAATTAAAAAAAAATCAATGTAAATTACAACTTACAATACATTTATAAGATAAATAAATTGTTTATAAGATTACATTAAAAATAAAATAATTATAAAATATATAGTTTATTTTTAGCTAGCAAGTGAAATGAAAAAACATGTCACTATTAGAAAAATGAAGTAAAGCACACATAATAATGAAATGAATGAGAAAAGAATATTTTGTCTAGTGTTTCAGATATATATGTTATAAAAAGAGAAAATAATAAAAGGATAAAAAACAATTTTTATATTTTATATTGTTTTATATATCAAATATGATATAAAAACTCCCACTCTATTTAAATATCATTATCAAATACAACTTCATTTTCATCTCGTCTTCTTCATATTAATTATTCTCTTTTCTTCATCATTAGCTTCTTATTTCGAGTCATCATAAAAGAGGAATTATTAAGTGGAATAATATATATTCCTAAATCGCAGTAACACGAGTTTATGACCATGGAGTTCATAAAGATGTTAGGCGAGGAAGATTTTTTTTTTTTTTATATATATATATATAGTAATTAGTGGTCTTCAATTGATTTTCAACTCATTGAACGGGATCAATCCGACAACTACTGCCTACATTTCCTAATAGAAACTTTTCAAATGAATGGTAGGTAACATCTGTTCATTGTCCAATACAATGAGCCTTTGCCACTATCCTCTTCTTCTTCCCTTACGACAATCTAGTTGGTCACATAGTTTGGTAATATATAGTTGTTAAACTCTGTCTAGCTTAGCATTGATTTGACAATATGTTAAGTTTGGCACGAGTGATTAATATATAAATTAATTTGATATAACTTAGTCGACCTACTAGGATTTAAAACAATTTGAACAAACTGAAATATAGTTTAATTTAAAAAAATTAAATAACATATTTTTTAAATATTAAAATGATAATATATTATTAAATTCATTATCCAAGTTATGAAACTCTAATAACCTTATAAACTTAGATCAACTTGTGGCCTGGATTACGAGATCATAAAACCCTATAAAAAATAATAAAAAATTATTAAAATAATATAGTTTTATAGGTACACAAGACCTTGATCTAGTAAGATCCTCAAATCTTAGAATTATGATATAGAATGCAATCTTATACTGCAATTAACCTACTAGAGTTAATTACAGGTATACACATAAGCTCATGTACCTATATGGCCATCTTAAAAGAGTCAGCATACTAGTTTTTAACTTCAAATTTTATTTTAATTTTGCCTATATGGGAAGTGTGATGCAGATTAATTAAACACTAAAATAAAGTAAATGTTAATGGGAATAGATGGGATTTTCTGAAATCTTTCGGATTGAATCGAGTTCCAATGATTCGAAAAATGCACGAGTTAAATTAATCTACATCATGTTTTCAAAAGGCAAAACGATTCTAAAAAGTCGCAACAAGTTAGTTTATGTGGTAATAGATCATTTCCCGCGCAAAAGGTGTGGGATCAATTTTCATTATATATATATATATATATATATATATATATATATATATATATATATAATTTTACTTAAGAAAATCAAAATGACATATCTTTTAAATATTAAAACGACAATATATTAGATTTATTTGAATAAACTCGGGTTAACTTGTTAAGTTTGCTACTCAGGTTATGAGACTTTGATAATCCTATAGACTCGGATCAACTCATGACCTAGATCATAAGACTATAAAACCTTATAAAAAAAATAAAAAAAATTCAAAATCATAATTAAATCAATCCAATATTAAAAAGATTAAAAATTAAATAAAAAGGAACAAAAAAAACATCGAGTCAACTTAGGTTAACTTGTCAAACATGGGTTAGTACATCGAGATAAATCCATAAAACGCAAGTTAAATAAAATTATAAATCCTAATTCTTAATCAATTTAATGTTAAAAGATGAAGTTGAGAAAAAACAATTAAAAAAAAATGACCAGAGTCAATACGACATACTTGCAAAACTTGCGTCTCGCATCATAAAATCAGAATAACTCCATAAAAAAATTCAAAACAAATTATTAACATATAGTAAAATGGCTTGGCTTTTCACTATAACATTAACATATACTAAAAATGCTTGACTTTTCATTGTAACAATGAACAATGGCTCTTTTTACATTTTAGTCCTCAAAATTTATGAGGATTTTTTTAATTTAATTTTATCTTTCAACATATTTAGTATAAAAATTTATAATTTATAAATCTTTTTTTTTTTGTAAAAAATAATATTACAAGGTATATATAGGACTTAATAAACTCAAAATTAAATGATAAAATTGAAAAAAAAATA
>Ga0307510_10002070_pt1 | contig 22656 bp, 26 predicted proteins | sample 12_EM_MG_FD_207224 | JGI IMG/M metagenome (GOLD analysis project Ga0307510, IMG submission 207224) | Populus trichocarpa ectomycorrhiza microbial communities from riparian zone in the Pacific Northwest, United States - 12_EM | ecosystem: Host-associated > Plants > Roots > Unclassified | place...
AGGGAGGGGGGGGGGCGAACGTTTGCTTGCGCTGGACGGAAACTAAGTTTGATTTGACTTGCTGATAGGCGGTGTATTTGGTTTTGATGTCGTTGTCCAGTGAAATTACTTCCTGTCCAAATGGTGAGCTTACTCTTGAACTCTCGAACTCTGGGATACAGTCTGAAGCAGACCTTCTGTAAGGAATCCAGCAACTGGGCAATCGACTTATCGCTCCGGTATTTAACCTTATTCCACGAGAATCCCTGCAAGTAGCCCTCCACCGGCCCTACCCGCAATTAGTCCCCACTTGAGCCCGCGAAGGGGTGAAAAACCCACTATCATTAACAGTTTTATGCCCCTGTGCATTCTCCTCCCCAACCACACTCCTGAGCACGTCTGCAACCTTCACTACGGCGGCTTCAACGTTGGCATCTAGCTTTGCCAACTCGTCCGCCTGCAACACTAATGCATCCAGCGTGCCGATCTTGAATTCGGGGATGGGGAATCGGTGGATCGATGCATCGTTCTTGTTCAGCGAGGAGGCTATCACGCCGGTTATGGCTGTAAAGGCGTCTTCCGGATCGTTGCTGCGCGCGACGGAGGAGGGGAGGGCCAGGAGGAGGTATTTTGTGCCTGACATATTTCGTAGTGTCGTTTTTAGTGGGGGGATTATTTGAGGGGAGGCATGCAATAAGTTGGGTGAGTTCAATCGAGCTTGGTGGGGTGAGCGTCATCATGGCTTGGCGGACGGATGTTGCAGGCAACCAGCCCGACCCCGCGGGCCTAGCGCTGGGGGAGGCATGGGTGGTCACTCGGGTAATGAATGAGATGGCGTCTTTTTGTTCTCGGTCTTCCTAGGGGGAATAATGGTCCTTTGGAGGAGGCTGTCCATCGCCTAAAATGGCAAATAATTAGGCTTTATAAATTAGATATGGTTCAAGACGTCTATAGTGTGCACCAAATGTCTATAACGTTCACCAAGTGGAAAATAGGAGGTCAAAATATGCCCATTCGAAGGATTTAGGTTTTTTTTTGTCATTCATCATATGAATAATAGCTAATATCCACGCCAAGATGCAATCGCCCGTAGCATCACTCAACCCTGGGGGTGTGAATACTGAGATAAGTTACTGAAGGACTGTTTATAGCTTCTGGCAGCCTACTTGCAGCCCCTACTTCCACTCTAGCGCTGTCCCATTAGCCGGGGAACAAAGGTTCTCGAGGGGACTATATTAACCAACCGGAGGAAAGACTTTAGCAGGATGGAGATACTCAAAAAGAAGGCATCTCAGAAAACAGGGAACCCCAGATCCACGACAAGCAAAGACGGTACCACTGCCATGTCCGTTCGCTGATTGGATGGCCCGGGGGTAACGGATATCACAGAACTTGTTTATTCAAGTAAGGAATAACGAACAATATAAACCGAATATATATAAAAACGACAAGGCAGAGCTCCTCAGGGCCAGCCACACTCCTTCCCAGATATTATACTTTCTTTGATAAAATAACCGATAACCCAGCTTTCCTAACTGGAGCCGGAATTGGACCAGCGTGAGGCTTTTATTGGGCCTTTGAGAACATAAGGAAATGAACAGGTTATCAGGCGCCGGAGCGCCAACGAGTGATCGTGCGTCATGTTCTTTGACTCGGTATTATCTCTCGCTATCCCTCCTTATCTTTTTTTTCTCTCATTTTTTTTTTCATTTGCTTGCTCTTGCTCTCGGAGCTTGACGCGAAACACGAATGTGAGTGCTATTTTTCTCTGGACGCCTACTGGCATCAATTTCCATGGGTCGATTGTTGTGAGGATGGTCCACTCATAACTGGGTTACTCATCAGCTTCTACCCTCAGAACAGACCTGGGGGATAGCCTTGTCAGGGCGTGGATATTAGCGAGTTCTCTTAGGTCAAGCGTGCCGACGCCTCCCGCGGGGGACGTCCGGCCTATGGGGATGTTGGGCGGATGGCGCTGGCTGAACGTCAGCGCCGGCACTATGTTACCCGAGTAGCACTGCGAGGCTGGCGACAAAAATGATGAGCAGTGTAAGGGGTTTCGACCCAGAATAGCCATATTCACAACCTTCTAGCTACTGATTTAGAAAAGTGGTTTGGGCTCAATCTTTGCCCCTTTGTAAAACAATTCCCTAGATTTTACTTTCCAACCCTTTAGAACTCTGTATCTAGACTGGTTGAGGAATTGTCAAGAGAGCTATTTGGTACATTGGTCTTGGCGCAATTTCCAACTATTTTGTGTGGGAAATGGCAAGGCTCGTCGCCATTCTCAACTTCAACTTTACAATATTGCATGCCAAGGTGTCCAATAATTCTTTAATAATCTGTAATTTGATTGGAGAGATATTCGAGAGGATTTTAGACCCGAATATCAAATTTTGAATTTTTTTACAGCCCCAGAATGTGTTGAATGGAAAGCATGAAGAAGCATGGTTTGGGTTGTTACATGCCATTCTGCTCACCATTTTTGTCGCCAGCCTCGTACTCATCAGTGAATCTCTTCCTAAGTTATCCTTGGAAGACAACATAGGAGGGGGTGCAGCCTGCGGCTAGCAGCCCTACTAAATTTGGTGTTCGCCACGACGAGTGGATTTTGGCGTATCATTCGTCTCACCGCCTATTGGTTGCCCCGCCTACTTGGATTGGAATACTGTACTTGTAGCTGCAGTTACGGTATCATAATATTATGTTATCCCAGTCCTAGCATCTGATCTCAACAGGGTAACCGGGGTTGCAAGCAATGCCAAGTTACCCTCCTTCAGAAAACAGTTCCAAACTCATGAACCAGGTTCTCTTCCCCGAACCGATATCGTCCGGATACAATCAAAACATGTCCGCCACTCCACCCTCACCACCCTCCTCCCACCCATCACCTTCCATTTCCACCAGCTCCTCGAACGAAGACCAACTCCCAACGCCCCGCGCTTCCTCACACCCAACCACTATAACTCTAACAGAAGACTACTTCGCACCCCCGCTTCCTCCGCGCCCATCTCTCGAAGTGACCACCTCTAACACCCTCCTCTCGGTCCAATCCACCACCTCCAGCGGCGCTAGCACACCGGGCCTCCAGGCGAAACCTACCACCGCAATCTCGCTTCCAGAGGGAGTACACGCGCAACAACAGGATGCTGTGGTTTGCGGGAACGGAAGCATTACGGGGGCACCATCCTTTAGCGATTCAATTAGCGTGAAGAGTTTGGTGCCGACGTTAAGCGCTGGGGACAATGATGTTGAGAGTATGCTGGGAGAGATATTGGAGGAAGAGGAGGAGGGGTTCTTGAAGGCGAGGAGGGATATTATGAATATTGGGGGTGGCGGTGTAGGCTTTGAGGAAGTGGAATTTGAGGATGAGGGGTGGGATGAGAGTAGTGATGAGGAGGGATTGGGGGAAGGTTGGTTGATTCATGTTACGGGCCGAGGCAGCTGGGTTGTTTCGGGAGCTGGGCTGACTTTGGGAAGAGGAGTTGGTGGCTAGGTGGAGGGCTAAGCGAAAGCACTTTTTCATCTTGTCCAGCGCCGGAAAACCCATTTATAGTCGCCACGGAGACGAATCGGTGCTATCAGGGTATATGGGGGTTATCCAGGCTATCATCTCCTTCTTTCAAGATGACAATGATACACTCAAGAGTTTTAGTGCTGGGAGGCACAGGTTTGCAATTGCCGCGTCGGGGCCTTTGTATCTCGTTGCAATATCTTCAATGGGGGAGTCGGACTCTCAGGTATGCTCAAATGCTTCAATTGGGATGTTTGTGGCTGATAAAAGCCAGCTGCGCGCTCAACTCGATGCTCTGTACACACAAGTCCTCTCAACCCTCACCCTCTCCCAGCTGAACAAGATCTTCGCTCAACGCGGCAACTTTGACCTCCGTCGTCTCCTCGGTGGCACAGAGGTATTTCTCGATGGACTCAGCGACGCAATGACTCTCGGATCTCCACAAGTCCTCCTATCAGCCCTGGAATGCGTTAAGATGCGGAAATCACATCGGGAGAAGATAAATTCCATCCTACTCAAACACCGCTCTCCGAGCCTCCTGTATGGTCTCGTCATCGCGGATGGCAGAATGGTCTCGGTATTACGGCCGAAGAGGCATTCGCTGCACCCCCCGGACTTGCAGTTGCTTTTTTCGATGTTGTTCAACGCTACTACCTTCCGCGACGGCGGGGAGCACTGGACGCCGATTTGTCTGCCAAAGTTCAATAGCAAGGGGTTTTTGCATGCCTACATACATTTTTTTAGGAAGGAAGTAGCAGTGGTACTCATTAGTGCCGATAAAGATGCGTTCTTTGAAATGAGGGGGATGAAGGAGGTTGTTGTTGAGGTATATATACATCTCTCTCTTTTATTATTGCTGGAGCGAGTTTTAACACTGTCAAACAGCAACTCGAAAAAGCCGGTAGTATCAAAGTGATTGAAGAAGCCGTCAGCAATGGCCGCTACACAACAACTGATGTCCTCTCTCCAGGAACAGCTATCCGGCACTTTCTCTACAGATCCAAAAATAACGTCCAATTCACCATGCCTTCTCTCGGGCCACATTTTTATACCGTTATCGCGCGGCGCAGACTAATGAACCTCTACCAGCGCCTCCACGCCGCAGTCCATGCCAAAAACGCCCTCCTAAAAGTTCACCATTGCGTACGCAATTCCTCGGTCTCGCTGTCATGGGTTACGCCCACGTTCGAATTGTACTGCGTTGCGGCGGCTGGCGCGAATCGTGCTTCCATAGCGAGTAGCGCTACTGCGATAGCGGCTTGGGTTAAGAGGGAGGAGGAGAGGTTGTTTATTGGCGGGGTGGTGGGTTCTCCCTTCGTTTATCTTTTATTGATAGGGAAGCAGAAGCTGACTTTTACAAAGATATTTTAATTATATTGCCTTAGTATTTTTTCATTCTATCTCCTTTCCTTTCCTTTCCTCTCCTTTCCTACGGCTGAGAGTCCGGGATTGCTTATCTGCTTTAGAGGGGTTTCATCATCGGAGTTTGTTGGGTAGATTGTTAGGTTGGTTAGTCAAGTTAGCGAGCTACTTTAGTGCCCGGTCGTAATATTATATCACATCCGTCGCACCGCCCGGGTATTCTGGGTGAGTCTGCTGGGAGTGGGTGCCTGGGGAACACCGGTAGGTGGATGGGCGGATGAAGCTTGATAACAGTGGTAGTATTAATACTACCTGCAGGGGTCTCGATGTTGGGTTCCGGGCTAAGGCTTTTGTGGATCCTAGGTGCGGTGTTACAAGCACTGCAGTGTTCGCAAGAGCAGTTTTAAGTTTGTAAACGTACAAATGATATTCCTACAGTTCCGTATCTTAAGTCTTGAGTTATGGGCGCTGTGGATAGCCGGATTGAAGCATTGCGAGTCGGTGCCATGGCGCCTGTCAATTTTTTGAGCAGGACCGGGCAACGCAAGGGAACACGGGCATTAGTATCATACCATATAATGCCTCTCAGAGGCCGTCTGGCATCATTTAGAATCTTGACACCAGGCACACCATCTCAAAAACACCTAGGCAAGGTTACAGCCAATAGCCAATACTATGCTGTAGGCTACCGGTATTTCCACTTCAACCTGAGTAAGACATGCCCAAGGCCATCAACACTCTGAAGTCAAGAGGCGTCAAGATGTGAGGAACAGGGCAGAACCGCGGCAATTTAGCGCCAAGGATGATTGCCGGTATTCCAGATTGAAATCTCCGCATGCCGGTAATATTTTAAAAGCTTGCCATGGTGTGATAGGCAGCTAGGCGGAAAATGCGGAGATGGAGAAGGTAAGGGCAGAATAGAATAAAGTGCAACTGGTCTGCCTAGATAAAGGAATCAACCACATAGTACTGTACTTGTACTCGAGAGCAACAGCACTGGACTCGCGGCGAAGATAAGTCTTCCATAGTAGTGATTACAATTACAGCCACAACTATAATGACTATTAATACTAAGACCTGTATATTTGTCTCCCTCCTTCTCCCTAGGAGCATGGGATCTGGTAATATGCCCTTTGATTTTGACCGTGGCATTGAATTGAGTTGTTGTGGTATGGTGATAGTCGAGTGTTTGTAGGGAATTGTGGTTGGGCTCGTTGTCTCAGGACTTATCCCACCACCCGATTATTTCATTTCTACTATCGCCAATACAATGCCAATACCGATGCCATACCTTGTCTCAGGACAAGCTTCGTTAGCGAGACGAAACACCAGCCACCCACCCCCACCACAGCAACCCAGCCCCGCCATACCAAATCACCAACCAACCGAAGCCCGACCGGAACAAAGGCAAAACAAAGAAAACGGTTAAAAGAATGGTTCAAATCAAGGATCTCCCTGTCGAGATACTTACCCAGATAATCAAAGGTGTAGGTACCCCGCCAATCCTCCCCTCCCTGCGACACCGCGACAACAAAATTCACTATTCATAGCTCCCGCAAGTACCCAGCCGCCTGGCTGCTCTCTGCACAGTATGCAAGGCCTTCCATCTCATTGTGACGCCTCTGCTTTATTCCGATGTGGTGATTCGTACGACGCCCATTCGCGGCCATACCCTCGACCCCGTCATGCTGAGCTGCTTCCTTTTCGAGCACAATTCGGGCATCGAGCATATCCGCCGAATCACCGTACGTGGGCACTGGAATGGTGGATATCAGGAGGTGGGGGAACCGGCACACCGTGCCGGTATCAAGAATGATATCTTCTCTCCTGTAGTGGTGAATGCCTGCTTGTTGTTGGGGATTTTGCTGGAGAGGATACCGAGGGGAGCGCTGGAGCATTTTATGTACGTTTCTTCTCTTGCTTTGATCGGTGGTGGGATAGCATCCAGGCATGGAGGGGAGCGGCTGAAGGAATGACTACCGGGTTGTTTGCTCTGGGTTGACCTTTTTAGATGGGACGTCGACGTTTCCTTTTCCTGGAGAGTTATGGAGAAACTCATAAAGTACCAACCGAACATCCAATCGCTAGACTTGTACGACGGAAACTACACTTTTGACCGCCAATGGTCCGAGTCCACCTTCCGCTTTGCCAACCTGAAGAACCTCTGCTGGCAGAACTTTGCGCGATACGATAGCATGATATCATTTGGGCGCTTGATAGATCTAAACTGGCAGACCATCACTGCGCTAACCTTCTCACTAAGCAACTTTGACCAGCTAGTAGAAGACATGATCCGCCACGACGGTGCCTCAATATTCAATGGCGAAGGCAGCACCCAAGAGTCGCCAACATTCCTGCCGATTGCTAAGAAAATCTTCAAGAAGCTCTTGGAGAAACCCGAAGATGAAGGAGCCGGCGCCAGGGGCCTAGTGCCGGGACGAAAGCGCCAGATGAAATTGAAAGACTTGACGCTCTGGGACATCCCATTGGCGGATATGGCACCCTTGATCACGCAGATAATCGACGTCCCGGCGTTGACGTACCTAACCACGCGTGGCTGCTCGTCCGCGGACCAGTTGCTGAATGCGCTGGCCGCGAGGGGAGATTCGCTGAGTATCAAGACATTTGATATACAATATAAGACTCAGCCGCAGGGATTGGTGCAGTTCATTCAGTCCTTCAAGGGATTGAAGAACCTATATTTGCTACTAGAATGCGTTGAGAGCGCGGAGGAGTTGCAGAACGTTTTTGACAGCGTTTTCCATCATGCAGAATCTTTAAGGAGATTAGTGATAGACACAAAGGAGCGCTACCTCTCTGCCGAAAACATTGCGCGGATCCGCTCAGATTTGAAACTTTGGGAGTTGGGTCTTTGCGGGGAAACTGCTGATCCGGATTTGGTAACCCCCCCTGGCAAATTTTATACGCTGAACTAACAACAAACAGACTATAACCCCCTTCTATTCCCTCACTGGCCCAACCCCCGAAACCCTGGAGACCATCCACCTCCGCACCGTGAGGCGCAACCCCTACGACTCGTCCTATGACTCCCTCGCGCACGACGCCTCAACCTTCCTCAAGTCGAAGACCTACCGCGACCGCAAAGCCGACGCAGAGGCTCTGATCGGCCTCCACTCCCCTAACGTGACCGCACGGAACAAGTCGCTGCGTTGTGTCAGCATCGGCGAATTCAACCGTTGGAACGACTTCCACAAGAACGGCGCAAGCGAACTGTGGACGTGCTTCATTGTGAATTACGTTGATGTGGAATTTGTGCAGGATGTGCCGGTGTTGAATCCTGTTAGGATGAATATGTTGTATTATTTGGGGCTGACGAGTGAGGTTCTATATGTTTAAGGGGGAGGGTGGGAGGAAGGGGGTTGTGATCGAGATCCCCGGATGTGCTTGTTTGTTGTCTGACTTTGAGTGCAGGCAGACCGGTGTTTGTGCTTGCTGTGTTATGGTCATGGAGTATCACTCGCTGCTCTTGAAATTAATTTTGTTGAAAATCTTGGTTGCGGAGGTAATGATTTACGGTGGGGATTTTAGGCAGTGGACTGAAACCGCTTAGGTGGAGATGAGAATCATGATTGATTGATGATAACTTGGTGGAAGGAAAGACTTGAGGAAAGTTCTGTACAGGAAGGAAGATGTGTTGCGTGGAGAAGGTGTAAAGGAAGGAAAAACAAGTGGGGTGAAAACATTTTAGAGCTTGCGCGTCCTTTGACTAGTGCGTACGTATACCTCTGCGGGCACAGAGAGCGGACACATCCTGCACCAAGTGCGGCCATCAACGGCTATTTCCAACAAATTTTTTAATGATATCACGCCATACTTAAGGTTTCCGGATAGTGAGGGCTTCCGTGCATGCATGATTATATGGGCTATGAAGGAGCCTAGCAAGCCTCCCCGAGCGGCCCCAGAGCGTCCGGGATAAGGAAGACTGGCGATGCTCTGGGCGACCCCAGTTTAAGAAATGCCGACCATGCCTTCTTTGTTCCAGTTTCCGCGCGCATGCGACATGCCCCGTAGTGCACACCTGTGCAAGTGACATAAAGATGCAGTTTGGTTCCAGCGAGTGCTGAGAAAGATCCTATCTCGCATATCATGCTATAATATATCTTTCCCTCACCCCTTCCAAAAGCAATACGTGCAGAAAAAAAGACCCTGCCACTCGATTCCCAAAGTGCATGCACGATACCGGGCACCCGCCTTCAAAGAATTCGCCCATCATCCGTCGATATGATATCAACTTATTGATAGGGGTAAAGTTGAAGGGATTGCAGGGTGTGGCGGCTCCGCTTGAGGGGTGTTAACGGTGATCTTTATGTTGTTGTTTTTTTTCTCGTTTTTTAGCATTGATAAGTGTTCGCGGGATACTGTACTAGCACTGTGAAAACCCGCGATACCTCATATTGGACTGATGCCATCTGCCCTACCGTAAGAACTTGAATAATCGGACCGTGCGTGCTATGTAGTCCGGAATTTCCTCCTCTGGAAAAGGGGGCGAAAAACACTCCAAAAATCGAGAGAAGAAAAGAACACCAGACCATACTGAGAGAGGCAACTCCAACGTCCTAGCACATGGCCCGATTATTCGAGTTCCTACTGTATTACTGGCGAAAGACTCTGCCGTGCCCGTTTTTCTCTTTGTGTCTCTTTCTGGGTGTTCTCATATTTTTAACCCCCGCGGGCTGGTACAGACATGTCACTTCTTCCTCTAGGAGGGGGATAGCTATGAGTTTTTGCTCCTTTTTTATATATTGGGCAACTCGCGTATTATAACCTCATGATATGTCTCATTGAAATTGACCTAAACGCTTCTCGAAATAGTGTGTATTGCAATTGATAACTGATATTTCCTAATTTGCTCTTTCAAATGTGAGAATAGGGGGGAAAAAAAGAGAAGAGGAGAAAAGTAGCGTTGACAGGTATGTATCCAGAGTTATGTATTATTAGCTGAAGGTCACAAACTCTTAGGCCATTGAACGGGGAAAAATCGCTTCCAACTCCCCTGAGGTCTCGAGCAGACAACATTGGTGGTGTTGTGCTTGTCTTTCAGTATAGTACACCGCATGATCTGGTGAGACTAGTTTTCACGCTAAGAGGTCAAAAGAAAGTGTGGCGTAATTCACCAACCTTTGAGTAGAGAGTAGTTACCCTTCAGGGGTAGCATTTTCACAAATCTTTAGTGCTGGATGTCGTTCCCTAGATTTTTACTATTTATTTAAAGGAAACAACTATCTAGCAAGGGGTACTTTGCGAAAAATCCTGACTCACACCCCATTCTGACCTCCAAGCGGGTAGTGACTTTAATAATGGGATTCACCCATTCCGAAATACCCGCTTGTCTCATAGGCTTCCATTTCACTACTGGCCCCATATTGGTAATAAGAGCTGAAGTACTCTAGACACCCAACTTAATCCACAACTCTCCAAACCCTGTCTTTCGGACAGCCAAACCTGCCCCATTGCTGATATTCTGGCTGTGATTGTCGCTCCCTATCACTGATTAATTTTTATAATATTCCTTCTCTTAAGGAAACCTCTATTCCCGTAATGTATTAGAGCCTGTTTGGTTACAACGGTTCCGTTCCGTTCCCCCATACAAAAGGTCCCTTTCCTTCCGTTTCAAAACGGAAAGAACACTCTTTTACAGTGGAAACGGTCGCCGAACGGAACGGAACCGTCGTAACCAAACAGGCTCTTAGATGTTTGGTGGTTGTTATAAAATTGTTGTCCTAACATCGGGCAGAAAAGAAATCCAAAGACAGCAGGATAAGTATTGCCTGTAGAGATATTATGTGAAGATACTAGTACCTACTTGGCAAATTGGTTAACATGTTAAGAAACTATTAACCTCATTTGCAATCAGTAGAAGTTTAGTAGATAATGAATTCCTCCTGGAAAGGGAGTTGGTATTGAACAATCTGTCATGTAGGGCAGGAGATTTAAGGAACTGGGAGACCGGCAAAGACCTTAAGTCTCTTATAATGGGGCTATGGAGTGAATTAACTGGCTGCGAGATGGTAGAAACCAACTCTAAACTATCGCTGTAAAGGTAAGGTTCATAACTGGTACAAAAGCAGAATATAAATCAAAATATAAAATAAAATATAGATTTAGGAAAAGTTGATTTACCTCATTTGATATGAGAACCAAAATCAATTGAGAATACTGAATACTACGGTATACAGATTCTCTACTATCAGGTACTCTGTAATGATGAGATTGATATAGTAAGTTAGTACTAGTAGTGAAATTGACTGGAAAAGATCAAGATTGGCTGCAGCCAGCAAACAGAGATATATCTAATCTTGGATGGGGAGGTAGCTTACAACTTGAAATCTAGTTATACTATATATCAATAATGCTAGTTCCTGTCACTATTTCTGTACAAATAGTTGCTTTAAATGGGTATGGGGGTTCAAGTACTAGTACCGCATGGTAGTATTGAAGGTATCAATATACTTTGTTATTTATTAAAAGCATCTTATCTATGAATATAGCTATTTGCTAACAGCATGATTGTAATATGAGAGGTAATAATTGCATATTAACTACAGTATATAAGTACCTAATAGATTAGTGTTTTTACAAAATAATGTAGGGCAAACCAAGAAGATGTAGATAATGTTGGGGGATTCTGTTAGAACTAGATTCTGAGGCTTGAGGTACCTTGATCCAAGATATCTTTTTCCAAAGTAGTATTTTCTAAGTTTGTTCTATGGTTCTGTTCTCTTTAATAATTCGAGAAAGGTTGCATACACCCTTTTAAGAACCAACTTTTATGCCATTGACGCAATTGGGTATCTCTGAGAGGACCATTCCACGTTTTACTCTTAGCGAGTCAATAGGATACCGACTCCTGTGGCTTTTAGGCTCAACTGGGGCCTACGGTGCCAGTGCTATGGTGCTCACTAACATCTGCTCTCGCCCCCCATCGATTACTGCACTTGGCGGATAGCAAACAGGCTAAAAACATTATTCCTCATAATTTCCCTTCCCCGCCTACTCGAGTACCGTACTTTACATCCCTCGAGATCGCTTCTGCTTTGCGCTGGAGTACCTGACGCGGAAGGGGAAATTAAATTGTAGTTTTGTATGCGGAGGTTCTGGGCAGCAAGGCTGCTGCCATACTGGCATGCGTTGTATTCAGGGCTCTTTAGACCAACATCCGGTGCTGCAAGCTAGCGCCCTGATCGATCACTTACATTATTCCACACCTACCATCCTTGATTGGCTGCGGGCTACCAGGGTATGGGATCCCAAAGCCCTGTCGGCCTAAAATTCTACAGGAGTCACTCCACATCCAAACACTCTATTTAAGTCCATGCGCCGTCACCAGAGCGTCTTCCTAGGGTCTTCGCTCACCCGTATTTGCTAAGAATGCCTCGGCTAGCCTATCATATTATGTGTATCTTTCTGGGGTCCTCACTAAATATTGGTACCGGTATTCGGCCTGCGAAGGAATTCTTGACAGGGATGAGCGGGTATCATGCCGTAGAGAATGAATTCATATCATGCAATGCACCTACATCTGATGACCAGATAGCGCTTGATCATAAGAGGTCACTCATAACCTCGGTTAGGCACTGAGGGCAGGGCTGCTCGCTTTGCGCACGATGACTTATCATACCTTTGCCACCCTACAGAACTCGGGCGACTTGGCAGTCGAGAAGCAGCAGGCGACTAGTCTACAGGTGAGCCCTGATCAAGTTTTGGAAGGCAGCAGTGCGGTAAGTGAAATACTAATGTTGTTCCTGTAGTTACCCTACAAAATGCTTGCCACCTACCCCGCAATCCAGAAGCGTTTATTGGCATCCGTGATCTGCGAGCTTGTCGAGTTGACTAGATAAATGGTTGACTCACGCGCCGGGATGCGTTTTACATGCAGGTGCTGATTACAGTACCGTGCCGGCAGTGAGTCAGGAACGGATTGATGACCTACCGCACTTTATGCAAATCATGAGCTACTGTTTCTCCGGCGGCGGGGAATGCTGGGTGAGTGTGTTGTAGTCGGGTATCATGCTAATTAGGCTCTCGCCTCTTTTCCTAAAGAGCCTTTGTTTACCGCAGCTTCTTCCGTCCAGTACCGTGTGGTACCGGCAGTTTGCCCGGACTGCGAGAGCAAGAAGGACCAGGTTGAGACATCACGGAATAGGAGGAGAAGAAAACTCCTTCCACATCGTAGTGCAGCACTGGTATGTTGGGAGTTTATTTCATACATCAGCAGGAGTCATGTAAGATAGAGATAGTCAGTTGGGGCTTTCAAGTGCCGGTGCTGTATTGCCCCCTCTGCCCACTCTTGTCAACTGTAGAATGATGAATGGAAGGTTCACTTTGGCTAACTGTTCTTGATAAATTGGTCTTGGAAAATAAGGCAGAAACGCCAAGTCTCTGCTCCATCAGGCCCGTTAGGCGAACCAATTCTATTGCTTCAGCCTTCCTGGATGAGGCTCTGCTGGGAAGCGAGCGCACCGCGCAGTACGCACCCCTGGGTTTCGTCCTTGTTGGTGTTAGGGCCCAAACGCACGGGGCAAGTTAACATGAAGGCTCTTTCCAGGGCAGGGTTACATGCTCACTGCTTCCCCGATTTTTCTCAGGAATGTTCAAGGCAGGGTCACTCATAGCTAACTCCCCGCTCATTTGTACTGTTGAACGCCCAAACTCAGCCTTCAACCCTTCTTCGCTTTCTTGACTTATCATACCGTACCAACAACGCCTTGTTTGCGGCGTCATCATTACCCCTCCTCACTCGCCTTCGTCCTCCTCCCCTCCCCTCCCCCTCACACTCCCCGCTCTCTCCTCCTCCTCCCCCTCCTCCACCCCCTCCTCCTCCAGCTCCACTCATCACCCCTAACCCCTCGTCCCTTGTTTTCACCCCACCACCTCTTACCTCCCATCTAAAAGTATTCGGTACCTTGCGTGCTGTTACCGGTGTTCGTTTGTGCTCGGTATTGTTTGCCTCTCTCAACCCGTCAACGGCCTGATACCAGATAAACCAATTCCCAATATGTACCGCAATCCTTACAACCCTTATTCCCCCCCCTCTCCTAGCGAAGGCAGTCCGCTGTGCACTCTTCCCACAGAAATATCGTCTGTCCATACCTGCCCCTATCCTGGGAGTTATAGCTAACTGAGAGATTTTGTAGCGAACAAATCTATCGTTCCTTGCCCTACGGGGATTTGACTCGCCTTGCTAGAGTTAACAGGGCACTGTATACTTCGGTCCAGTCTCCTCTATATCGGCATGCCAAGGTCACCAGCTATGAAAGGTTGACCTTGTTCATCCGTACTTTGAATGACGTTGCATGCTTTGATAAGTCCGGGGAAGGTGCGGTGAGCAAACATGTGGTCACCTTACATTTAACTATCGATCCCAATGCAAGCGAGTCCGAGAGCCCGAGCCACAATAGGCCAACAGCGGTAATGCTCTCTAGAATGATTGGAGCTCTTGGCAGGTATGTTTATTGGAGCATTTTGTTTGTGGTTGATTTCAAGTATCAAGGTGACTTGAAATGAGCCTCGACAAAAACATGCCCAATGATTAGTGTCATTCATTACATTCCAAACTCGCAACTATCTGCACAAGGCTAACTTTGGTAACATAGATATTGCCCAAGTGTCAGCATCACTCTTAATATCGCTAACGGCTCCTGCAATGCACAGCCTTTGACCTCCTTTGAGCTGGAAACATTTCCCCGTGTCTCCACTCTAATTCTCGCAGTAGGTTTTCCCTCGATTTCCTCGGGCAGCGCTTCAGGGCCTCCTGCCCGCCCTTCCTTTCATCAGGTGATACCAGGCCGCCGCGCTGCCCTTGAATCTTGGGGTCGCTCGGGTTCCGGTTGTAATCCCAATGCAAAGTTTTGGTCAGGAATTTTCAATGGGTCTAGCTTTCCCGATTTACGGGAAGTAGAGATTTTACACAACCCGGGGAGTCCTGCTTCCCAATGGGCGAAGCATGTGGAGTTTGGTGAGGATGATCTCAAAGGACTAGGAAAAGTGACCAGACTGGTGGTGAATTCTGCCCCGGAGTTGAATGACTCGGTGCTTATGGGTGCCCTCACTCGTGCAGAATGCCTGAAGCGGCTGGAGTTGAGAAATATTGTTGGCTTAAGCTATGAAGGTACTGTTTGCTCCCCAATCTGTAATCATCGCTTTTATCACTTACATGGTTTCCTAGCATTATCTGTGCTTCTGCCGCTTGCCCTACCGAATCTAACACATTTTACTCTCCATATACCCTTCCGCCACCGCTCCGCCCGGCAAGCGAAGGATCAACTTGAGAGCTACCAGCCCTTCGCCCCGACTGGAGAGGCAAACCCTTTGCCGGTTCACCTCTGTCCACTTCTCAGGGCATTTGGAAGGAATCTCCAATACCTAGAAGTCCATGCACCTTACCTTTGTCGTGATTTGTTCCTCCATGAGTCGGAGAAATCCAAACTTAATGAAGAAGGGGTAAAGACTGATCTTGGAGGCCGTGGTGGTGGTTTGTGTTTTTCGCACAGCGGGGTCCCCTTCCACATAGATCGTATTGCCCTTGAACAGACCGTCAAACAAGTGAGAAAACAAAGTGAAGAGAGAGCGTTCAGGGAGGCCGTTCAGTTGAACTTGAAGGAGGAGCTGTCAAAGAATAAGACTAAGGACATCAGTAGTGCAGGCGCTGTCAGTACTGCTGAGTATCAAGAAGATCAGAAGAGGCTGAAAAGGGCAAGGGCTATCAAAGAACAGGGTTGGCAAAGAACGGTGAGATTTAAGGAGGGAATGTGCCGAGATGGGGAGTCTTGGGAGGAGATTGGGATTCTGGCGAGATTGGAAGAAGAGAACATTAAATGGACTTGCATAAGTGGGTTATATATCGGCCCTCCCTTATGCGTTTTGTCGCTAATTTAGTCTAACAGACGATGCCATAAAAACCATGGGAATCTACATGAATGGAATTGGAAGCGAACTTGAGGTATATCCAGACCCTCCACATCCGGCTCACTCCAACAGAGCTCCTGGGAGGGCCTTTATGGCAGGTCACGATTACAACGACGATTTTGCCGGTGGCGAAGATGAAGATGCCGCGGGTGGCAACGGCGCAGACGATGATTTTCTTTAGAGAGGCTATTTCGCCCTCATTTCTTCGTAGCCGTCTTGTCATCCTTTGCTTCTGTCTGCCTGCCATACTTGGGATTTAGGCGGGATATTTGTTTCGGTTTCTTTGCCTTGGCGGATTCCCTGCTTTTGTGGGCCTTTAGATTGGGGATGGAATGGACTCGGAGAGGGTTCGGTGCCGTGCGGGAAGGGTATTCGATTGACCACCTTTTAGCGTAGTAATTGAGCTCGAAATTACAATAAAAATCTAGAGTCTAACTCCTTTTTCTTCTACGATCCCGAACACTTTCCCAAAGCAGCGACCTCCTGAGGTTGATAAACTACTTTGAAAACGCCATTGTTCCCCGCAATCAACGACATACCCTCCCTACAAGGTTACGCCAGAACTTAAAACCTTCCAGAAAAGTATGTAGTCACCGCAGGTCACTCGCTAGCAGGCCAACCCTATGAACCCAAAGTGGTATTACAATTTGCTTAACCTGCCGTACATTTCCGAAAACGAACAGGCAGTTAAGTTCAGTAGTATAAACCACAAGAACTTTTCCCTCAGAGATGCTATTGCTTTCTGCGTCTTTGATTGAGTAGTTTGTGGTCAATATATCATCAAACACCCCCGGCTCTATATATCCTCTCTTCTTAGAGATCTTGACGCATGAGAATTCGCGCAAGCTTCTGTGTCATAGGCACCCTTGAGAAAATGTGCGAGTTAGTGGTGATTAACTTAGGGCAAGCCTTCGAGAAAAAGTGCCGGTAGCGGGTGCGACTCATGGAGGACATGCATCACACTTCCGCCCGTGCGCGGGGCATATCAGCGAGCGCCCCCCCCAAAAAAGGCCCTTTGATGTCCAGGAGTAAGTGTGCAATTCTTCGAGGGTCCCGTCCTATGATAGTAGATGGAGTTAGTTGGTTAATTCTCGCCTGAATGATTGGTTGGGTTATGCACCGTGGTGCTTATCCCGCCCCGGGCGGCTTCGCGGGTGTCGTGCTTTGTGTGTTCCACTAGTCTAAGTAAAACCCGGAGGCTAAATTGTCTGCATGTTGGCTCTTCGTGAGGGAATGGTAGGTGATTTTGGATGGTTTGTGTTGGAGCGGATCGCCCGCGTTTTCGGGAGGGGTAGGTGTGATTGCTCCTTTTAAGGCGCTAAGATCTGCTGTTCTGACTGAGCTGGCTTAGGCATGGCTTAAATGCTCTTGGAGACACTCGAGTGTTACGGTGGAACTGCATTCCGGGGGAAGAATGTTGCGGTATTCGGGGAGGTTGTCGTGTTCTGTGCTAGTGTTTTGTTGGGAGGAATTTAATTCCATGCTTTGGGGGTATTAATTCATTAAGGATGAATTACTATCGAGGTTCAATCTTCATATAGCTCTGTAGTTGCATCTATAGAAATCGACCGGTCGGAAGAATCATTGGGTGGGAACTTCATAGGGTGTCACTCAGGGCTGGAACTTCACTTTATTGATGTACAAGTACTTGCGGTGATGCCCCGTTACTCGTAGGTGCGAAGCTGGAAACAAACTTCCCGTGCTCGCGCTGGTTTCTCCGGCGACCTGAGAAATCTATGAGACCACCCACGGAAGAGGCCCGGGGGTGTGGGGGCATGTAAGTGTGAAGTTATGGAATTTAGCAAGGGGAGTTAATCATCGAGCTTTGGAAGAAAGTGAGAGAAAGCATTTGAGTTGTATTAACTTATAATACATATTATAAAGTGAATTTATGTCTACCATTCCGCCTGTAGAAGGGTATGGGTGGTGCCTTATTTGTGATCTGGAGGGCTCCACACTGTAAGGATAGCAAGGAGGTTAGGTTTATGGGACGAGTGGTTGTCATACCCCCCTCGCCAAATTCCCGATCTCTCCATATTCCGATCCTCCCTTCCTCTCCCCGTTCCCGCATTCTTCTCCTTACCATCACCGTCACTACAACACCATCCATCCACCCATTCATCCATCCGTCAGTCAGTCCGTCCATATTTTCTCAAACAGCCGCTGATCAAACAAACTAGCAGACACCAATGTTATTCTCTCGCCTCATCACTTTTCTCTCACTGGCCCTCGCCACTTCCGCCATCACTATCCCAGCCCCCGGCGAAGTCACCAACACCAAAGCGGTTGAATCCCCCAGCACCTTCAAAGATGTCGGCAACCACCCTATCTAAGCCAGCATCCGCCAAGTCACCTCAAACCCTTCTTACAACATGGACGCCGACATCCACAAGCTCATCAAAGGCACCTCTCTGGACCCAGACGTAATCGCCGCAACCCAATCCTCCTCCGGCCCGACCGCCCAAAACGTCCAATGCGACACTAGCGGTGCTAGCCCCCCTCTAGGGCCTGTTTGGACACAACAGCTCTGTTCCGTTCCCCCATACAAATGGCCGTTTCCCTTCCCTTTCGAAACGGAGAGACGACCATCTTCACAGCAGAAACGGCCGCCCAACGGAACGGTCCCATTTTTGACAAACAAGCCCCTACTCGGAATAATCTCTGAGGTCTATGGCCGCTGAGAGGAGATTCACGGACGTGTGTACCGTAAGAACCCGAACAATTGGGCCCGAGGCTACGACGTCCAAAATTCTCCCTCTTGGATAGGGGGCTAGTGCACAACGAAAGCTGACCCCTCTGCCCGAGCTCAAGACAAAATAATAATAACAAAGAGCCAGACCTTACTAGCAACGGCAACTCCAAAGCCCTAGCGTGAAGTCCAATTATTCTAGTTCTTACGGTATGGTCTTGGCGGGACCCGCCTCGCCATGCCAACCTAGGCACTTGCGAGCTTGGAGGAGTCTGCTCCTGGTATGAAACGGTCATGGGTTGGAGGACTTTCGGAAACTTTTCATACGTCGTTGCTACTGGATGTCCCCAGTTCCATGGGAATTTGGTGACAGGTGGAAGTCGTCAGTAGGATGCCAGATTCTGGTGGTTCCCTTTGGATGTTAGAGTTTATTAAGTGGGGGGGGTAATTGGGTAGAGATAAAATTCAATGAAATAAGTTTTTCTTGAGTTAGATGTATGGTCTTTTCTCTTTTCTTCACGGGCGTGATGTGCTTGGTCGGGATACTAGGACCTAGTGCTTGGCTGGTTTCCTGTTCTATGAGCTTTTTCTTTTTGACCTATATTCAGTCCATTATCCTAACAATTCCACTGCTATCTCGGTTACTATATGGCAAGCACTACCGCTGCCTAGAAGGCGCTGACACTGCGCTCACTAAAACACTGTCCACCTGGGTCAGGACAGACGAAACCAAAAAAATTCTAAACATTTATACACCAAGGGTGCCAACAAGAGGTGAAAAAAGAAACGAGAAATATCATCATGGATCCTTATTCACCATACTGTACATCCATTGCTTTCTCCCCCCTCCCCATTTTTCTCCTTCTTCCCTCCCCTTCTACGCAAACATCTAAACCCCACCTCAATCCATCTGAAACAACAAGAGGCTTCACAGCATATCACTCGCACTCGTCCAATTTCTTTTGAAACAGATATAAAATTTAATACTGGCATAAATATAGAGACAGCTTTGGACAATCTCAACTTGAACCAGACTTGGTCAGAAAAAACACACAATAACCCAGCAAACATACCGCAACAACTTGCATCATGAACCCCGCGCTAAGATGTCCAAAATTCCCGCTCACGGATAGGGGGCCAAAGTACTGTAAAGAATGACTGCCTCAGCCTTAGCTTAAGGTCAATTCGAAAAAAGGACTTTCTCCACCTCTCTTGTAGAAAATCGAAACCAAATGTGAAAAGATTAAAATTACTCACTGGTTTTCTTCTTCGTTCTGACCTCTTCGAGTATGATATTATAATTCGCTCGCACCCCCAGGCGGCTCCAGTAAAGATTCGGTGCGTTCCGGTAATATCGTATGCTTGGGCGACGCTTGGGTGGGTCTAGATTACCGGCGGGTCATGCGGGTGCCAGCTAATAGCGTCCGCAACCTATGAGAAATACCCTTTCTTAAGCATCCTTCCTTCTAGTAGGAAGCGATATAAAAGAGGAACTCCCAGACTGCGTGAAACCGCTAGCGCCGGGGGTGCAGAACTACTACAGTAACCCTTTACCTGGTACCTTAGGCTTTCAGTACTTCCCAACCAGACAAAGAATCACCGTTCTTCCTTAGCTATGGATTACCTATTCACTGGTTCCCACTGTGCATCTTACTCCATGGTTCTTAAGGTCACGGGTGCGTTGATAGAGATGAAGGACGGTAGTGTCAATCAAGGAGGTTGCACAAGATTTACACTGCTCGTGTGAGCCACTTGGCCGGGAACGAAAGTGTACTGAAACTGCTGCTTAAGCTGAATGATATCAACTCCGACAGACCAGATGGATCTTGTCAAACACCACTCCTAATAGCTTCTATGCATGCGGTTAGGAAGATCCTAGCACTTCAACTCCAGCCACCGTTATCTTTGCCTGGGCTGACCTCAGGGAGAAATCTACTTGCATTCCTTCTCTACACGCACGGACTACATGCGCACTCATTTCATAGATGTTTTTATATACGGTACATGCCCACTATCAACACACGCCCCGTCCTGTCTCCAAAGGTTGCAAGTGTATCGCTACCATCTCGCGGATACTCCCCAATCTTCGAATTCGTCTTGAGTATGGGCCGTAGCGCTTTGTTATCCCCTAAGTCCTTTCTACTAATCGTGTTTGCTACTCTATTGAGATGTGCAGGATCACGTTACTGCTTTGGAAGAATTAATTAATAGGGTTAGGGTAAGGCTAAGCCCAAATCTTCTCTTTCGGGGCTGTCACTTCTAGACAGATGCGGACGGGGAGCAGGGAGACTTCCCGCCCAGCCCACGAAACCGATGATGAATTACGAAAGTTATGATGTCTGAGACTCCACCTCCTATCCGGTGAGGCTTCGATATGATACATTCGTGCTCGTGCTATAGTAACACCCCATTATCAAAAACTCATCGTTGCCTACATATCACGCGAAGTGAACATCCAAACCATCGCTCACCCATCCCACCTCCATGCAAACTATCAACTTCCAAGATACCCCCCTATTCCACCCCTCTCCAAAAAAAAAAAAGTAGAGCTCTCGCCCTACCCCGTGACTACGATCCACACCTACCATACATTCACTCTATCGCTCCCCATTCTCCCTCCACCGGTGCGCGCAATCCGCAGTGCACGACGATGCACCAATGATACTAAACGGGTTCGGGTAAACCCATCATTTCCGAAACCCCGGGTAGTTATCACGGGGATTCCTGTATCTACCACACACCCAGTAATCTCCCCAGACAATACAGAATACTATGCTTCTGACCGATAAATCAACCGTGCTTTTCTTACCATACCTCCTTTCCGCCGAATGCCCTCCTGCTTGCTAGTGCGATTGATCTACAGCTTCACACACACATTTCACTCGTGCTTGTTGATACTTGCACTCTTGACTCGTCTATTATTACCCCATTCCTCATCGTAATATAATTCTTCGTATGGCAACTTATGCCTCGGTAGTAGGTGAAATTTGTGCATCAAGTTACCGCTCCAGAGAACATTACCCCTCCCCGATGCCCCGGTATTGGTGCAGTAGGTACCCGCCTGACATGGCCCCCTCGCCATGATTCGGAGGAAAAGATAGCCCGCAGTACCGGTATATCATCACACTGGTCCAAGCATAGGTGCAGTACCTTTCCATCTGGGTATCCTACGCTGAAGGCCCCCCCCGACTATTCCCAATTCTCCATGTGAATATCCATATTCTCAGTATACAGCACCACCGGGAGGGAATCTTCGTCTCCCGGGAATGGCCAACTACTGCATAATTATAAGTTACATGTGAAGAAACTCCGTCCCATACTACAAGGTATACCGCAGAAAGAAAAAAAGTTACAAGTCCTCCATCCCCCGTCGGCCTCGGATCCCGCCGACCGGAGACAACGCCCCGAGAAGGAATACAGGTAGTGGCTATCCAGAGAGTATAGCTCGAGGAGACTGGGGTTTTGCTGGATCTAATTAATTGGTATCGGTTATTTTGTTAAACCTGCCTTGCAAAGACTACTATAGTCTAGGCAGCAATTTTGGTTGAGATTTCCGATGGGGGATTTCCTCGAGCATGATATATTATGATAGAAGGTTTCTGCGGTATCATAGCAGTGCAGCAAATTTAAATTTGATACCTAAGTTAGATGCGGCAGTGGCTTAAAAACACACCCACCAAGGTATGATAATACAAAAGAAAAAGTCAACCCCTGCCGTCCATAAACCCATCAAATATTAGCAGGGATCTCCCAAAGCAACCAAATTCCATTTCAGCCTCATGACGTGCCAGCAACCCACCACCACCACAAACCACTACAACAAACCACAACCACCACCACCACAATCACAACAATGACCACCAAAAGAGTTCCCCTCCCTTTTCTCCCCCCAGCGTTTCGCCAGTACTAACTCAAACTAACTAACCGCAAAAGGTCCACTTCCTCGCGCACGGCAAAGTCCAAGGCGTTTTCTACCGCAAGTATACGATCGAGCGCGCCACGGCGCGCGGTCTCACGGGTTGGGTGCAGAACCTACCGAACGGGAAGGTCGAGGGCGAAGCGCAGGGAGGCGAGAGCGAGGTTGAAGGGTTCTTGAAGGATTTGGATAGGGGGCCGCCGGGTGCTCAGGTTGTCAGGTTGGATAGGACGGAGAGGGAGGTTTTGCCGGTGGAGGCTGAAGGACAGG
>Ga0307510_10002071_pt1 | contig 22651 bp, 34 predicted proteins | sample 12_EM_MG_FD_207224 | JGI IMG/M metagenome (GOLD analysis project Ga0307510, IMG submission 207224) | Populus trichocarpa ectomycorrhiza microbial communities from riparian zone in the Pacific Northwest, United States - 12_EM | ecosystem: Host-associated > Plants > Roots > Unclassified | place...
CTTGCAGGTGTTCCTCCCGGCGGTGTAGGAGCCGCAGTCGTGATTTGTTCGTCAGCGTCGAGTGGAGGCTATATTCGCGAAGGGAGTCAACGGGCAATTTGGTGAGATGCTGGTAACGGGAACGAGAGGAGTGTTTGTTTTGCGCACATCTTTTGCGCAGTTTCTGCGCCCTTTCGCTTCTTTTCGAACTGCGCGTCGATGGCTTGTTGCTCCTGCTTCACGAGCTTTGCCTGCCAGAAGAATGAAGGTAAGTTCTAGTTCTATGGCCGGCGAGTACGCAGTCTGTTAGAGGACTTTGTCGATCGCAAATTCTTCGTCTGCCTTTACTCTGATCTCGCGGGCTTTCTCCAGAGCCTCTTGCTTGATGAACGCGACCTAGGATAAGCAGTAGAAGACGACGTCGGTATTACACCGGTAAAGAGGCACGTCATGCAATGTACCATTTTGTTCATCTCGCTGAGCACTTCGTCATCATTCAGTGGTCGGGACGCCATGTGTGAACAGAAAGGCAAATGTGGAGATCGGGTGCAAGAAGAGCCTTGGCCCGCCCGATATCACGGCCCGGGTTTAATTTGTGATCTGATCTGACTTGATTTGGGATCATCTCACATCCTGCCACATTCGATTTTTGCCAAACCCTCCAACTAAGAGTACAGTACGTCGGCTACGGTTTTGGGATTCCAGTCAGGATACTCCGAAACGCTCAGCTGATCCAAAGGGCCCACAAGTCCCCCACCCAGGCCCCAATCCAGCTGCAGCATTGCTGCAACGTCCGCAGCGTTCTTCGCTATGGCTTCCTTGAGCTCAGACTCGGATCGATACGTCACGTTCAGCTTTTGGCCTGTCCTTTCCTCGTTTTCCTTAAAGATCTGGTTGAAAGACTGCCAATAAAAGTCTGTCAGCATGCCAAATCACATGTGGCCAATGCTTCTTACCTTGCGTTCGGCCTCGATGCGGAACATCCGCCACTCAAGTTTCGAGCGTGGCAAGTTGATGAGTACGTATGCAACAAATCGGCCAATGTCCGGCTGCGCCGTGAACGAATTAAGCGCGTTACCGTCCAAGCCAGCAGTGACGTTGCCGCTCTTGAGATCCAAGCCAAGCGCACTATTTCAGCTAGTCAGTACGCGCGACGCGACGCGCTCGACGACCGGGCTGGGCACATACGCGACAAATATGAAGTCCGGGTGCGGACCAGTGAAGAAAATGGCATATGGCAGTTCCAGCTCCTTCAGCTTGTGATGAACGGACTGCTTAAGGGCAAAAACACCCTCGGGGTTCTCGCGATCCGTGCGGTCACCAAACTCGGAGGGCACGAATAGCTTCACACCCGCAGCCTTTGCCTGTTCCGCGAGCAGGTGCTGTGCTTGGATAGCAGATGAGGTGTGTGTGAGGGCGGAAATCACAACGTCCGCTCCAGTAATGGCGCTCTTGGACGACTCGGGAGAACCATAGTCCACGACAGCAATTTTGGCTCCAGAAGCCTTGAATTCATCCAAGGTACTGGAGTCCTGATGTTATGCGTGAGTTCAGATACTGGCCAGTATCCTAACATGAGGACTTACAGTACGGGTCAGGACTGTCACATTGTCGATTTTCCCAGCGTTCTTGAACTTCAAGAGCTCCCGAATAATATGGCCACCAACGTTTCCTGAGCCGGCTACGACGAAGTTTCTGAATCCAGACATTTTGGCTTGTATGTGAGCGAAATTAGTAGGGAAGGGGGATAGTGAGGAATAGGAGGTGAGGGGTTACCTTACCTTTATACGACGGATGGTTCGGTCATTGGGGGAGTATTCGCCATTCCAAGACGTACCGTGTTACAACCGTGCTTACTGATCACTCACTCACTCCCAAGGTAAGCTTGCAAACTCTATTAGTAATACTGTAGCGACCCAAAGTATACTGTAGTTATTGTCGGTTCTCTGGTTCGCGTGCCAGCTGGCGTTTGCTTCGGTTTCTTGGTCGTACCTTGGAGTACCATTCCCACGCAAGTCGCACAACCTCTCCGTCAGCATCGTATGGTGTCGGAATTTCTGAGTAACCAGGACGCGCCGTTGGGTGTCGCACGTAAACAACCGAGCACGTTGGAAAGGAGACCTCAAGATAGGCGGGGACAAAGATGAACGGCGACGCGTAAGCGGGAAGGTTGAATGGTGTTAGGGTCTTGTCTTTGACCGAGCTTGTACCCCCAGCTTGCGAGGATGCCTCGAGCATAGACTCTTTGACGGAATCCGACGGCTCAGTCTTGAGATCTTCCGCGGCCAGCTCCTCTGAAGATATCTCCGCACTTGGGGCCTTCGGCTGGAGGAACGGAATGGCTTTTGGGTCAACAGATACCATGTCCCCCGGTGCGAGGCGCGTGTTGGCGTTTTGGTGCTATTAATGCGTTAGTTTAGTCATACAGAGAACGGCGACGAAGGCGCACCTTCTTCCCGTTGAGTAACACCTTACCGTGCACGACCATCCTCCGCGCATCGTAAACACTATGCGCCAGGCATGCGCGGTAGATGACCACATCTATGCGACGCTCAACCTCCGAGAACATCAAGCTGCCCACGGGAGGTAGTTCTTCCTGTGCTTCCCCGTCAACTTCCTGCCGCCGGGTCTTTGCATCTTTTTCCACCGCCTTTGGCAACTTTGCCCACTTGTTGAGCTGCGTCACATAATCTTCCGTTTGTCCCCGTGGACGCACGTCGGGCAGCATGGTGGGTAGATACCAACGCTTGAACGTTTTCTCGTTGATAAAGTCACCGTGATAGGCACGAATGAGACGCTTCGCGATCCAGCGCTGCTGGAACAGAGTTTTTTGTGTGCGGGTGAAGTCGGTCTCTTTTGAAAGCTCGCCGAGGGAGCGTCGCCAGAGGTTGTAAAGGTTCTCCCGCGTCCAGCTCTGCACCACCCGAGGAGGTGTATGAATATATAGCAGCAAATGATGTGAAGTTATCATACCATGCGAGGGAGGGCCCTCTTGAAATCATAGATGTTGAGGTCGCGCATGAGTGAGTGAAGAAAAGAGACGCGCGCCGGAGCGAGACGCGCCACTTCGCCAATGGATCCTTTCACTCCTCGACCGCGTATCGTCGGACGCAAGAATAACTTGTCCTTGTCGACAAAAGAATATGCTAAAGTATCTATAATACATCCATCAGATGAAACCACTCTTAATCGTTCACCGGCAGGTGACCGGGACGATTGCCTCGGCTCGGAGGAACAGACATCGACTAGAAGGTGAAGAGGAAACCAACGGACGTGTCTCTCCGTCTGGTGAACCACGATGGAGAGGTGCGTTGACATATGACCGCTTTCTGCCCCTTTCGACTTGATGGAACTTCGTCCCAAGAGCCCTCCTTCATCTCGGAGGAATCGTTCGTTCGCGCACCGCTCAATTCGCGCATCGTTTCTAGCACGACTACTGTAAAATCAAAAGGAAAGGCCAAGGAGGAATCTCTCGACTCATTCCCCTTGGAAGTTCAAGAAGCACTGATTCTTGAGGATCTGCTCTTCGTGCTCATGGTATGTGACCTACTCCCTCTCGCGTTTCGCTCTCCCTGGACACGGTAAATAGGGTATCGAAGGGACCTATGTGACATACCACGAAGATTACTCGCCAGAAGATGATGATCCGTTGCAGGGCGTTCGGTTCGCAGTCTCGAAACGATTAGGTACGCCTCACCGGAGTCTGGATATTCTCTCTGCGAACCTTCCCAACTCTTTCTAGACCCATCACTACGCGATCTAGTCGAAAGGGTCCTCCCACTCGCAACTTACTACACCGCAATTTCATCTTTTATCGAGTTTCGGAGTCATCTTGACTTTGGGCGGGTCAATCATGCGCTCTGTGCAGCGTTGCGCGATATGCTCAAGGTTCGTCTGCTTGCTTCTCTGAAGCTCTCATAAGTCTCACGCGACAACATGGCTGCAGGATTATCAGACACTTCTCTCTCAACTCGAACACGCCTTCAACACATCCCCACAGTTTACTCTCCAGAAACTCTGGTTCTATGTCCACCCCACCCTCCACACGCTCTCACTCATCTATCAACTTACCACGGAGCTCGCGACGACAGAGAATCCAGGAGGAGACGGCTCGTTATCGTCTGGAGAAGACGCCGAGGAAGACGCCCGGAACGAAGCACTTGGCCTGGGGGGAGCGAAACTCAAAGCCGTTCTGTCCGAAATCGAAGCAGGCGCGGACGGAATCACCGTCAAAGGTGGCGAAGTTCTTTCCATCCTCCACACAAGGATGCAGCATACAGCCGGCGACCCCTCCGCTCGCGCTCTTTACGGAACTCTTTTACGCACTGCTGGCAGACCGTACGTAGAAATGCTCCAGCAGTGGACGCGCACAGGCACTCTCGCGGATCCATACGAGGAGTTCTGCGTCAAGGAAAGTCGTTTCATCAACCGTGGGACACTTGAAATGGATTACACGGATGAATACTGGGAACGACGATACACGGTGAGTCGCTCGTTAGCAATTCACCGTGCTGAATTCGACTTAAGTTGCCCATCAGCTGCGTGATGGTTCGACACTCGGCTCCCTGAACAAACGACATCAAGCGGGTGTACCCCCACCAAGAGCTGGGAGCGGGCGTTTACCCGGGGGAGCATGCATACCGCCATTGCTAGAAAGCTGGAAGCATAAGGTCTTGCTGGCTGGCAAGTATTTGAACGTGATTCGGGAGTGCGGAATAGAGGTACAGAAAGTCAACAATTTACGTGACGATGATGTAGCTATGGATGACGAGCGGTCTGTGCCTTGTTTGTTTCCCAGTGGGTGTTGCGCGCTCACTCAGCCCCGCAGCTTCTACAAGTTTATCGAAGACGACTATTCTCACGCGAACCGCACGCTTCTTCAGCTCCTGTTGCGCGACCAGGGTCTCGTCCCGCGCCTTTATTGTCTCAAGCGTTGCTTCTTCCTCTCCCATTCCTCTTATCTCAACCATTTCCTCGACCTTGCTCAATCAGAACTGCGCAGGACCGCTAAGGCCGCATCTCTCGTAAAGCTCCAGAGTCTGCTTGACCTTGCGCTTGGCGCGGACGCGCACGGCGACGATATGTCTTTTCGTGAGGATATACGAGTGACGATGGCCACAACTGGGCTTTACGAGTGGCTACTCCGAATCGTCAATGTCAGTGGTGTCATTGGCGAAGAAGGCGACTTGGCTGGGGACGTTGGGCACGACGAGCACCCTAAAAAGGGAAAGGAGAAAGACGAGAAAAAGCCTATGCTAGGTCCGCCCCATTCTCCCGTGCCCCACCCGCTTGGCCTAATACCAATTCAATCTCTCCCACAGCCATCGATGCTCTCCAGCTCGACTTCAACGTCAAGTTTCCGCTCTCACTTGTCATCTCGCGCAAGACCATCCTGCGCTACCAGCTTCTGTTTCGCTTCCTTCTTCACCTCAAACACGTCGAGCAGGCGCTTTCCGCGATGTGGCTCGAGCAGCAAGGCACGGTGTGGCGGCGCACGGACGTTCCGCCCGAGTTTGCCGCGTGGCGTCTCCGTCTGTTCGTGCTGCGGGCGCGGATGCTCGCGTGGGTGCAGCAGATACTCGGTTTTGTCACCCAGGAGGTGCTCGAGCCGAACTGGCGCGCCCTCGAGGCGAAATTGTCAAAAGTGACCACGGTTGACCAACTGTTGCGCGATCACGTCGATTTTCTTGACACGTGCATGAAGGAGTGCATGCTCACCAGTTCGAAACTGCTGAACGTACGTAGGCCGTGAATATCTCCGTCTATAAAGAAAAAAGACTTTAATCCATACCCGCTGACTTCGAACGAACAGGCATTCTCCAAACTCATCGTGACAAGCTCGACCTTTGCCTTGTACACGGCCTCCTTCACGAAAGATGCTAATAAAGCGCTCGCTGCGGCAGAGACCCCAGAAGGTGATGCCGGGGCGAAGAAGCGGTCGGACTTTTTGATCAGATTCGAAACGAATTTCAATCATTGGCTTAGGGTACGACTTTTATTGCCTCAGTGCTTTTAGCGCCGCTAAAAGCACCGTCGCTTAGATCCACGTCAACTGCGTGCAGTTTTACGCATCCAGCGAGAACGTATCACTGCTGCCCCTTGTTGTTCGGCTTAATAGCATTAAGCCGACGTCATAGCGGCGCCAACGCCGCCGTCACGCAACATGGATATAACCTGTCGACCTGTTACTTTCAGTTCCATTTATCTTACCTGATACCCTGCTTGTGTTGTATCGTTATGCTGCTCTGGAATTTGTAGCATACCTGAATCGCTCAATCGCATCTACCATGTTATTACCGTGCCAAAGTACCCAAAAGATATGCCAAGTATCGATACAAAGTGGACAAGGCACAGATCATCTACTTCCTGTCAATTTGCAACCACATGCTCCAGCATCGTCTCTCTTCCTCACTGCCTTCGAATATCCACGGTACATCTTGCACCTCACCAAACCCTTCTTTCACAGAGGGGGCTTCATAGGCGTCCGCAAACGCCGTGAGCGCAGAATAGGGTATTAATGCGCGCGTGGGCTACAGTACTTTGATCAACGAGAGAAAAATGGCCCGAAGAGAATGTATGATACGCACTTCGCGGGCTGCGACTGATGCCGGCCTGGCAAACGTGCGATAAAGGTTGTTGTGCCAAGCTAGCTCGACGGGACCTTGGAAAACAAAACACCTGTGGCTCGTTAGTACATGAAGCGCCACGACCACCAGAGTCGGTCCCGAAAATGGTAACATACCGTGCTGGAATTTGGAGCCGCTTTGCGACGTTGAGGTAGTGCTTGCGCGTCTGCACATCCCTATTTGTGTTGTCTGCGTACCCAAGGTGAACAAACAGATGAACACGCCAGAGCGGATATGGAAACAGACCAATGACGCAGCTCTTCCCTGCTGCCAACGCTTCCTCCGCGGCCTTGACACATTTAGGGCGCGAGCCAAGTGTGTCTTGGTTGATATGCACGTATCCTGCTGCGGCGAAGTGTGTGCGGTAGAACGTGGACTTCCCAAGGCATGGTGGACCGACAAAGACCACAATCTCAGTTTGGGGCTCGGGTGGTAAGATGCTAGTGGTCGGGGAACCCTGAGAGCCTACAACCTCGACGTGAACTAAGGTAGGACGTCGGAAAGACCCTGAACTCTTACCCTGTTCAAGGGATGAAACGTGGAATCCTGGGAGCGTATATGGTGCCGGAGAGATCTTGAGGAAATATTCCTGCGATCAATTCAGGAGGGGTCCCCAATCCGCGCATGACAGATGAATCCGGCCTTACTTCTGGTGTATAGAACGGTACCCCAACATTAAGCGCGAGTTTTCTATCGGTCGATGCAAAATCGTCCGCGCGACCGGCCGCGTCACCAACGTAATAAGAGGCACTCTTATCTTTTGGGCGAGGATGAGCGAAATGGTCGGAAGGTCGGAAGGAAGCAGAACGACACGAATGAATGGCTGACTGACTGACCTATCGTGATCCCCTCTTGCGCAAATATCCGTTCGAGTTCGAACCACATGCCAGGCATGGGCTTCCGATGCCCGTCTCTCGCCGTGGCCGCAAAGATTCGAAATGGAAGATCGGGCACCTAGTCATAAAGCGCTAGCATGTCAAGCTACGAAACACGGCGAAGATGGTGCGCTGGAGAACACGCACCGCAGCAGCGATCAGCGGGATCTTTTTCTTCCAGTCCGCGAGCTCCGAGGATTTGACGAGTTGGTTCGAGATCAGTACGACCGAGAACCTGGCGGGTCAACATTAAGTATGGGAATCTCCGTGACACAAGAACGCGATGCGTAGAGGCGATATGGTGACAGAGGCAAAAGGAGGCGAAAAATTAAGAGGAAGACACATCGAGAAAGAAAGGACGAGAGAGATGGGCGTACCCAGAATCGTGCACCTCCTTCAACTTGTGCGGTACGACGGCCCTCCACCACTCCCACTCGAGACCGTTGGCCTGCTTCTTCATCACGCGTTTTCCGCCGCTAGAGCCGCCCTTGGACCCCTTGCGTGTTCCCACCTGAATAAATTGCGACTTGATGACGGTGCCGTCGAGATCGAACGCCGCGACACGCGAAGACGCGGTCGGGGTGAGATGTACGCCATGCAGACAGCTGCGCGTTGGACCGAGAGAAGAGTGCCATCTGAATGGCGTCTTCTCATCGGTCCCTTCGTCTCCTGCTCCGCGCTTTTCGAAGATCGGAAAGACTGGTGATGGACGCGATGACTAGCGAGTCAGTAAAAGAAGACGTTCCATGACGGTGACCAAGGGACGACGCGTCATTGTTCAAAGATATGAATGCTGCGCAAACGCACGTTTGGGTGCTTTGGTCTCTGGTTGGGGGCCACCCTGAGGGGACCCAGGACTGTCCCCTGGGTTGACGTGCTTCCGTTTCAGAGAAGAGGAAGAGTGCTCGTGGTTGGAAGCAGACATGATGATAATATTGTGATAAGACCGAATCGAGATACGCCGCGGCGGATGGATAGAAAGCATCCGGATGATGACGACGGAGTAAGGAACTAACAGACGTCGATAGTACAGCAACAGCTCAGGCCCACCCACAAAGCATCAAGTCAAAGGAGAGCACAACGTGCATATGCTACAAAAGCATAGTACAAAACGTACTTTATCGAATTCTGCCCGACTACACGGGGTTTGATACGGTCTTCCTCGAAGCCAAACACGAATAAAACCAAATGGAGAGGGGGCACCAATTTACAGATGGTGCATCTTTGAATGTAACGAACGAAGGGCAAATCGTGCGATGGGGGTAAAGAGTACAAGTCAAGGATGACCCCATCTGACGAACGTTATCCTGCATACAGTCACCAGGAGTTGTAGCCGACTTTCAATCCAGTCGTCTCAATGCCGGTTGAGCGACAAGTGTTTAGGCGATGTCTAGAGTGCGGGACCATAGCTTGCGCTGACGCTCTCGCTAAGATGCTCGTCTGCTGGGTTGTAGGTAAACCCGCGGAATTGGTCTTGTACTGTCTCCGAGAGCTGCGAGTCCTGCACGACTGAGTCCTGGGCGGTCTCTGACGTGAACTCTTGATCGAAGTTCGCCACGTCGAGGGCTGACTCGACCGACGGTTTGAATGGCGGCTGGATCTTCTTCTGCAGAAGCCTGCAAGAGGTGGCATTAATCGGAGTTATCCACCAATCTTCAACAGCCATCACCTGTTCCAATCAATGTGGCGCGAAAAGAAGAGATGTCGCTTGATTTCTTCGCCCCCATTGGCACCGAGACGCCGTGATGGATCTCGTTGCAGCAGCGCGGAGATCACACCCCGTGCCTCCTCAGACATGTCCGCAGGGAATTGCAGTGGGTCGGCCAGGATGCGCTGATACATCACGTTCACGTTTTCATCGTAGAATGGTGGAAGGCCGGTCTGAAAAATCGGTCAGTACATGGGATGAGGGGTGGCGGGATGTGGCCAACCATCATCTCATATATCAAGACACCAAGGGTCCACCAGTCGACGGTCTTTGTATAGCCCTGCGATTCAAGCAATTCTGGGGCAATGTACTCGGGTGTACCACAGAAGGCTGGAACACGAATGTCAGGTGGGAAAACCCCGAACGCACTGGCCGACGCACTATTTGTCCTGTCGGTTTCGGACATATTGAGTTTGCAGAGACCGAAATCACATAGAGCGATATGGCCGGTGTAATCTAGGAGGATATTCTCCGGCTTCAGGTCACGGTATACAACATTAAACATGTGCAAATGTTCCAGAGCGCATAACAGTTCGGCGGCGTAGAATCGGCTTCGACCTTCATCGAATCGACCCTCACGCTGTAGATGATAGAACAGCTCCCCGCCGTTTACTGAAAAAAATATCAAAATCAAAGCTAATGACCTTGATGTCCTGGCATAACATACCGAATGACATCACCAGGTACAACTTATCCGGGTTTTGGAACGAGAATTTGAGAGGAACAATAAACGGGTTGTTGACCAGGGCCAGAACGGTTCTCTCGGCAAGGATGTGGGTGATCTCGCCAGGTCGGCTCGCTATGTTGGCTTTGCGGATCGTCTTGAGTGCATAGATACGTTGCGTGTCCTTCTTGCGGACTTGCATGACTTTCCCAAAGGAACCTTTCCCAATCACCTTGAGGAGGTCGAACGCGTCGATCGTGAGGGTTTCATGCCGAGCAGGCTTATAGGCGATGGTAAGATGGAATGATCCAGAGCCTGATGTTGCGGTGTACCATTGGTCGGAGATGTGCTATAGTTGGGTCATTACAACGCTCGGACAAATTCGATGGGGAAGTCACACACGTGGGCATCCAACACAGGGGTCAGATCCAAACGCCCCATGAGAAGGTCGTTCCCCATATTATCCTGTCCCGGTAAGGACTGTGCGGTGCGAAGGTACGCGGAAAGTGAAAGGTTCGACGTCCGCGAGACATCGCTGTTGGGGGCGCGCATCAGCTAGATGAGATACTCTCGAGCGGACGAGCCACGGCTCACAAGTCGGCGCGGTAGTTCCAAACAGGATTGGCGAGATCACCCGCGAGAGCATCAATCAAGACCTCGTTCTTGTCGAATTCTAGGACGACGTAGGGAAGCCACCAGTAACGCCGGCGTTGCATGCTCTCGCGGTTCGAGGTCGACGTGCGCGGCGGAGGACCGGTATCTAGGGCCTTTTGAACGACATCCGGGATGCGTACGCCTGGGGAGAGCGCGAGGCCACGCCCTGATCAAGTTGAAAGTTGGGTGAGTAGGTCGCCATCAGACAATCGGATGGGCTAGGATACGGTGAAGGGAGGCAATTCGATATAATCACCTGAAAATATGCGAATTGTGAGGGTGCCTGACCGAAAACTTGGTTGGTGGGCGATTGGAGTCGGCATCGGGGTTGTTGAGCGAGAAGGGATTGGGACGGGGGTGAGAGAGCGAGAAGGTGGTCCGAGATCCCTGTGGTTGTTCTCCTTGTTTTCTAAGGAGAGCGGTATCGGAGTAGATGGAGTCACACCAAAAAAAAATCTGGGCGTCAGAGGGGGGAGCCACACAGGACGAGGAGAGTGGGGAGGGGTGGATATGTGATCAAAGGTACGCACTCTTTGATGTGCCGAGTTTCCACGACATTTTGACGGGTGATTATCTCGTCAGGGACACTCGCCGTCGACGGTAGTTAAGAGAGATTCATCGATGTCCGACAAAGCAGCTGAAATCAATTTCGCAAGCAGCCAAGGTTAAGGTGACATGATCTCCCGAGTGACCGCCCGATGCCCGTGACGGCTTGAGTCACCTTCGCCATCCTATCGCTGCCAACCCCTCTTTCTCCATTTACGCTGCCGTACTACTGTGGTAGGTACTGTACGGTACTCTTAGTTCCCGAAATTAACGCCTCCGGAGAGAAGCGAATCGTGCGGGGACAACGGGACATTACGGAACGTACGGAACACTCGTCGGACCTTGGCATTCCTAGTGTAGCAGCCTTGATCACGATCATGATGCTCACTCACGCTTGAGGCGTTTGGTTGTGTGCAGTCGAATCCAACTGGTTTCGCTTTGAGTGCCAAATTTGCCACCATCAGGCGTGTGCCCTGACATCGCCAGGGAACCGTTGTCCGGTTAAACCTTGTTCGACGATAGAGATGGCCTCAGCCGCCTACTTCTACTTTCAGACGACTCGCTGACAGTCGGCGCTGTATTGGTATTGGACTGCCAAGGGAACGCCATCTGTGATCACCCACTCATACTCCATGCTGTTAGGAGGTGCGAGGGGCGCTGTACTGGCCAACAACAGCAACAGTCACGCAGATATAAACATCTCATTAATCGCCGGAATAGCCTGAGCGTGTCCCCTTTCGGCGTCCTTCAGTGCGTTTAGTGGTGAAAGTCTACAGCAAGTCCTCTGGTAGCTTTCCTCGTACTTTCAGACGCCTCGCGGCCGCAATTCCCTGTCTAAGGCTAGTGCCTGTGGATGGTCCCCTAACAACCCGTCAATGGCACATTGCTGCAATTTAGCATCGAGAATCCGATGAATTATCGTTCGTGTTCGTGGGTGTTTGCTATCTAGTAGAGACTACACTTTAACGACCTCATCCCTCATATGATAGGCCACTCCTGTGTACGTTATTTCGTCCCTTGTGTGGTCGTCGGTGCGACGCTGCGAGAACGATCGGGGGTAGGCCTACCCCTACCTTTACCCCCACTGCCGTCTTGCATACCTCGACGAGGCAGATGCCTTCGCCGAGGATTCGGTGACTGTGGCGGAGGGCCATAGCGTGGGTCGAAGCGCAAAAGAGCATCAAGGTTTCCTCCCATGCGGAGTCGCATCACCGCACGCTGGCAATCTTCTCGAAAGCGCACGATCATGTTGGGTCTGATGGGCCCAGCGAGGTTCTGTGTTCACAAACGTCGGATAGGTGTGTAGTTGTCTCATTAATGAAGCAAACTCTACCTTTGCTGGAATAAAAGGGTCAGCCACGCAGAGGACGTCGGATTGCCATCGAGACGGTTGGGCCTTGTCGTCTGTTTCTTCAAACTCGTCTCCATCTTCTCCAAGATCTTCCTCAGTTTCAGAGCCCGAGTCATTGAACTTATCATCCACCCCTCCACCCTCGTCCCTCCCTTCATCCGTTATCGGTTGTCCATCAATACGAGTGCCCGTGGCCTGAGACGCCTGGCCTGCCTGGCCTTCCAATACCTCAATTCCCGCATCTGACAGAGCTCCCCCTTGCTTGCTCTTTGATGAAGACTTTCCTGCTGCGCCCTGCTCGAGATGGGCGCTCGAAGACTGCCGGAAACCACTAAATGGACCATCCCTCAAGGTTTCCGACTCTTTCCTGTTGCATGGAACTTCGCGAGGAACAACACCACCCCAATGCACACTTATCAAGTTGTTGCGGTAATCATGTTCATGACCCCAATACCTTGTAGTCACAGTCAGATAAACGCTCCTAGCCGAGAAACGTATTGGTTCTGCCTTACTGAAACCAGTCTTGCAATACCTGTTCAACCTCCACCACAGGAGGTATCCAATTAGGTGCTTTCTTCCATCGCGCATCGCAGCGGATCCTTTCTTGCGTTTTCGTACGCAGCCAGAATGTCCTGCCTTCCGGAAGTATGGCACCTTCTTGCAAATTTGGCAACAAACCCCTTGTCTAATAGAATTTAGCAAGCAATTGATGCTAGGCAACTGCACAGTACCTGTAGCAGTCCGATTGTCATTATTGTGAGCGCATAGCTGCTGAATGTGATTGGCGCCCCGGGAGCGCCTGCTGGGTTGTTGTAGCCGAGTGGACGTGCCCACCGTTTGATAGCGAGAAGCACCAGCCGAAGTACTGGTAAGATGTCGCAATAATGTTGGATAAGAGAGGTATTGATAGAGCCCAGCTGATCGTTTATGTTCAAATCGCATTGAATGCCAGTGTCAAGATCTTTGAACTTCACTTAAAAACGATGGTGGTCAGCTAAGGCTGTACATGGGATGGGTTATGGGTTGATACCTATAGGTACAGTCGCCTCGGGAATCCTCAAGAGGATCTTGAAGCCAGACCGTTGCAGAACACGGCTCACCTCGCTGAAGGCACTGTAAGGTAAAGCCAATCACTCACGTCGAATCCAGCGCACCTGATTTTGTAAATCTCTATTGCACGTCAGTACGGAAAGTATTTGTAGGATGAGGATTGAAAATAGCGTACCAGGTAGCGAACCGAGATCGACATTATAGGTGAATCCTGCCATTCTGTCGGGGTCCTGTAGCAAATTTCACTCCCTCGAAGATGAGGCATCAAAAGGATGCCTACAACGACAACCATATCGACATCGCTAGTTTGTCCATCGACACCATATTGCGTACTCCCAAATACCTGAACGCGATACTCATGACCGAAATGTTGCTGAATGGCACTCGCTACTTTCGTGATTGTTCGTTGGCGCATCTCCCGGATCTGCTGACCTGGTACGGTCGTCTAAGCAAAGTCAACGCAGTTAAGCGTAAAATTTTTGTAATTGGCAACTGGAAAGGCGGAGCGCACATTATACAGCTTCACCAGCTCTGTACGCAAGCTTTGGTCTGAAACATAGCGCCGACGTTCCACGCGAATCGCAACCGGTGAGCCAGGTACGTTGGCTTGGGCATGGATCGGGGATGGAGAAGGACTGCGATAGCACTGTCCGGCGAGTTTCTCTGGTTGGTAGTAGGGACCAAATATAGTATGTAGGGGGTGCGCCGTCTGCAGAAGCGATGCACAGGTTTCCGCTAGCACGGAGAGGTAGTGCAGCGTGCTGCGATGTACATTGAACGCGTGATTCTGGGTATACACCGGTCAACCTTCAGCCTTCAGAAGCAACGGTGGAAGTAACACACATGAGTTGGGACAAACGGATCAGGGACGATGAGCTGGTGGTGAGACCACGGTGATCTCGTTTCATCAAATGTCTTCAAGTCGTCAGCAAACCTTCCATGATGAATGTTTGGTTGGTTGATATGAAGAATTGGCCATTTTTCACCATTGCCCATGCGTATTTGATGGAACTTTTTAGACACAATCCATCTTTTTGGCATCGTTGATCAGCGAACAGTGACGATTACCCGCTGCTGCAAAAGTTTCCCACCTTAAAAACCGTAGCAGGACTGGTGAAAAGTCGCTAGCAGGGTATGAGTTCGGATACAAAGCATATGAAACATCGATTATGACAGGTTGGTTTGGACCTTCCCTGGCGTCGAACTGCATCCATACGTTTTCTGTGTAGTGCGCAATAGCTTGCGCCTGCTCTGCTGAGATAGAAGTCGAGCGTCCTGCTGTCGTAAGCTTTGTTACCTCCTCTTCCTGTGCCGGTCAGAGAAAGTCGGAATTTGGGGAAGTCAAGGTATGCTTTACCTGGAAAAACCTGATGAGAAGAAGACATAGCGTCTGTGGGTTGATCTCTTTGATATCCCATGAACGCATCCAGATGTAAGTTAGGCTGGTCATCAGGCGCAGGTGTGGATTCCTTCGACTGTATAGATGCAAGAGACCGCGTGTGTGCCGGATTGTGGGACAGGGAAGGGATAATCCGAACGGTTCTGGAGTCGTTGCCTCGAGAACAGCAGGATAGACGATCTCTGGCTTGGGGGTTCGGGTGTACCGTGGCCATCGAAACGCACCGTCTTCCGTGCGAATCGGAGGTGGAGGATCACCGCGTTTCCTATTTCCTTGTATATTATCTCGTCGTGGGACGTCGGCGGATGGTATGACACCATCAAAACCGTGGTCTTGTAGGAATGCGGCTAGGCGGCTGCCACATGTGAGCAATGGGGCGCCATGCGCACAATAGGAGCAAGCCACCTCGGGTAATAAACATTGGGGAGGTTGCCGAATTTCGTGCCAGGGCGAAGCCCTGCGGGGCGACTGTGGTCCTGATGAGGTGAGCGCAACGCCAAAGTATGTCGGACGTGAGATAAACGTGCGAGGGCGGCCAGTAAGCAGACAGCAGTCCCAAGTGAGAGACATAACTGCACGCACCACTATCATTAGCTCCATAGGGGCAATGTCCAAGTCGTCAGCATAGTTTCGCATGCTAATATCCTCGACGTCAAAATCATCACCCATGTCAGACTTGATGATTTCACGAAGGCGTCCAAGAAGAGTATAACGTGCTTGCAGTGTCTCCCTGGAGGGTGCGAGGGCCTGCAGAACGGAATTGAGGGGGCGAGCCGAAGTGTACTGGACTCGGGAACTCACCTTAACCAGAGATTTTGCGTCGTAATACACTTGTGGATGACAATTCGACATCAGTGCTATATGGAATCAGGGGGTGAGTGATAGTCAGATGGGTCTTGCTCGAGTGGACGTGACAAGCGATGCGACGAGAATCGCCAGGTCAAGCAATCGATTTTGTATGCAGTCCCGGTGCTGACTTGGGTTGGAGTCTAAATTAATGATCGATTGGGGTATACAGTGCAATTCCAAAATCACATTTCAATTATTGAATATAAATTTGAATCTCTGTCTATCGACAAAATGGGCTCTCGCGACAAATCACCCCGACTTTTTGCCTTTCTTCTTCTTCTGTGGTCTCCCAACAGTACCATGGTCAGCTGGATCTGAGCCGTCTCGAGTGCGTTTCGATGGTCGCCCGTCTGTTTGCCACGCCGCTTCTGCCGTAATAGATATCGGAAGTGCCACCGCAGTTGGCTCTGTTTCCGGCAGCCGTTCCCCCGACGACTTGATTTGTACGGAATCGCTGGCTTCCGCTGGCTGAACAACTGAAGTGCTTGGTATAATCACTTTTGGTTCTGAGAATACTGCACGATACGTTTTGCGGGTTTCTGAGGATCCACCGAGGTGTAAACACTTTGCAAGAGCAGGAAGAGCTAACGGAGAGGAATCACGCACGCGCACGAAGGACGAGGGATTTGGGGGTAGTAGTGGCAGCATCGTGGGCCATATTTTGGGCAAGACCAAGGAATGTTACTCTTAAGCCCTCGGTTAGCAGTGGCAGCACGGAACCGAAGGTTTATACACACAAGTTTCCGATGTCTTTAGGAGCACGTATATCGGCGACGTCCATCCCGCCACCTGTCACGATGAGACCCTTTCCTTTTGTCACACGAACGACCTCGCGTGCTGTCGCCCACCAATTGCGTTTTGCGGTGCTGTCAAGTGCACTCGCATATGGGATCTCAAAGACGGCGCCATTGCGCAATGCCGTGCGCACCATGGTATGTTTCATACGAAACGGGAGACGAGGGATATCGAGGGGCACCGAGATTACATGCGCAGAGAGCGGGGAGGGCTGCGTATGTGTTAGGCATGCGAGGGAGAAGCTACCCTCGGTGGTTGGTGCAAGTGCGATGATGTCGTAAGGACTAAACAGATTGGACTGCGCGTTTGTCTGCAGGGCGTTGTGTTAGCGACGCAACTTGGATGACAGGGAATGTTCGAGCGCACGAGCCCGAAACCTTTCTCGCTATCCTCGTCGAGAACAATCGTAAGTCGCTTCAGATACACGATCCCGGGTCGCTTCTTCATCTGGCGGAGCAACGGGTCCAGTGTGTTAATGAAGGTTTTCGGCTCAACCTTTGATTTGATGCACTGATTGAAAGCAATAACGGAGTAACCCACTGACCCGCCGATGAGTAGTGTTAACGAAGTATGATATGAGTGTAGGCTGGGAAAAGACTCACGATGCACGAGTAGATCTAAACGCGTCTGGATAGCTGCGAGTTGCGCTGGGGTGAATAGCGGCGAGGTGGAGGGCTGGGATTGTTTCCCTTTGCCCTTGTTCGTTTGAGCCACTGGATTTGCAGAGGGTTGGGGGATTGGTACGTTCAGATCGAAATACATGGCGGACGTAGCTATAGGAAATACGAGTCACATGATCAAGCTCACGTCCTTGTAAAAAGGCTTGTGACCGGCCAGTTCACACCGACACGGAAGCGAGAATGTCGCTGGCCAAGCTCACAGCTCTATCAACACAGACTCTGTCGCTATTACTAGAGCGTCAGAGATTACAGTCACTATCACCCGCCGCCACCGCAGATGGCACGAATAGCTCCTTACACCTTCCACAGATCACCCGCAACCTCGCTCAGCTGCGGTCGGGGATTATCGCACTGGAGTCGCTTGGGGAACACAACGAAGCCGTTGCACTTCTCCGAAACCAACATGTTCGTATGCGCGGCATGGTAGGGTCGGACGCGGTCACCGAGCCACTTCCCGAGCCAGCTGCGACCCGAGAGTCCACTCCCCCACGCGAGGAGAATGCTTGGCCTGCTGTCAGCAAGCAAGTTTTTACGCCTTATACGGACGACCCGGAGGCTGGGAGGGACCCTGTATTAATGCTGCAGGAGCAGCAACGCCTCATGGATGGTGCGTGTCGTGCTTGTTGCTGCGTGAGGAGCGTACCGCTCCAACGGACGTGTAAACTACAGGCCAGGACGTACATCTGGATTCGCTTTCACGCTCGATTACCCGTCACCGTGACATATCGATGCAAATCAACGACGAGCTCGAAGTACATACAGGCTTGTTAGAAGAGTTGGACTACGACCTCGATAATACCGGAAGTCGCCTAGGGCGGGCTCGTCAACGACTTGGACGCGTTGCCAACGGTGCGAGAGAGCACGGTACGTGGATGTCTCGTTGAAATCGAAAGACTTGGATGGCAGCTGATGGTGTAATGTAGGATCGGCTTTAAGTATTGCGCTACTCATCTTCGTGTTGTTGATCTTAATCATCGTCTTCAAAACATGACCATTTTTTTTGGCATCCCTTCTTTATCTTCTTTACACTTACATGATCTAAGGGCGAGCATCCGCTCCGTGGTTACATACGCATCTGTACTGTACTCTCACCGTTTCCGTTAATCGGATACCTTAATCAACGGATTGTCATGGCTCGCATGAGCTGCTTACAATTGTAAGAGACGCGCTCTCTGCTTGAAGCCATAAAGGATCTGAGGTTTCTTGAGCTCTTGAATTTACCGCTCTCAATACCTTCCCATGTCAAATAACACCACTCAGCTTGGAGGTACTGCCTCAAGCGTCTCCGTTGGGAAGATCGGCGTGAGTGTAGCTCCCCTGATCCTCTCCCTTCCCCGGACCATCACTGACCCCTCGCTCAATATCTATCCTAGCATGGGTTAATGATGATGACGTGCGCACTTCTCTTTGCCGCATTGTATCCCAGCATCGATATGTCTTCCCTAGCTGGCGTGATCCAGTGGTCTCTGACGAAGAGGCGTTCGCGTCATTGAAGGCTGGAATGGATAGCCTCCCCCCGGGTGCGAAAATGTTTCTCAACAGCGGTGCGTACACAAACGGCTCTATTCTATTCCATTTGGCCCTCTCAATGCCTCCATTGATGACGCACAGGCGAGTTCTATGGGCTCAATCCCCCAAGTGCCAACCTCGACCTTCTCGCGCGCTTCTTCGAGCAGTACCCTGCCTACACGGACAAGGCGTTCCTCTCCGTGAAGGTGAGCATTCTGCTTTTGAGTGCCAGCGCGTGTCTCGATGCAGAAATTCGGCATAGTGCAGCATGTCATTCAATCCATATGGTGACCTGTGCGTTCTCCACAACCATCGTCCGGAATGGCTGTTAAGATGTCAGCTGCAGGGAGGCACAACTTGAACGCAAGGTCGGCTTTATCCTCGCCAAGCTCCGTGGGACCAAGAAACTCGACCTGTTTGAGCCCGCACGTATCATTCATGGCGTGCCCCTCGATCAGAGCGCGCGCATCATGGCCAAGTTTATCGCTCAAGGCAAGTTCGACCATATTGGCCTTTCTGAGGTCCGTGCAGAACATGTCCGTCAGGCCCACAAAGTGAGCGAACACGTTCCTTGTCATGGAGAGTTTTCCATTGATTGTGCTCCTTAGGGACATCCCATCGCCGCAGTTGAAATCGAGGTCAGCCCCTGGAGCTACACCCAGGAGACCAAAGACGGTTGGTATACATCTCACCTATCATTGGCCCTCGGCTCATCCGTACGTCGCAGTTATATCGACGTGTGAAGAGCTCGGCATCGCCGTCATCGCATACTCGTGCGTACTCTGTCACGGGCTCACTTGGCCGCAGTGTCCCATACCCATGCTATCCCAGTCCTCTCGGTCATGGCTTCTTAACTGGAAAATGGAAGTCTTACACCGACCTCGAACGTACGTGGTTTCCGCTGCGTCCCTTAGTAGGATGCTAACCCTACCCTTAGCGGACAACTTGCTACGCCAGTTTAGTCGGTTTCAAAGAGATGTGACCCCCAGCATTCACTGCCATCTCGTGCGATTTCTTACTGACTTTCCTTCATAGAACTTCAATCACAACCTCACCCTCGTTTCAGCGCTCGAAGCCGTCGCCGCCGACAAGGGTATCACGGCGGCTCAACTGTGCATAGCTTGGGTGGCATCTTTAGGGCCAAAGGTCATACCCATCCCAGGCAGCTCGTGAGTCCCCATGGCGCGCCATGTCACCAAACCTTTGACGAGTGGCTCTTCAACACATTCATAGAAATGCCAAACGCACTCTTGAGAACTGTGCGGCAGCTAATATTGAGCTGGCGGCCGAGGATCTCGCAAAGATCAGTCATGCCATGACCGTCAACACCGTTCAGGGCACCAGGTATTGAAAGATAATGACCAATGGTGTTGTATTATATGATGAATATACTAGCATCCAAAAAGATACCTCTATCGATGACCAAAGATAAAACGACTTGACGCAGCGCACGACCACATCGGTTGTTTGATAATGCGGAAATAGATTCGCTCACGGTACTCTGGCTCCCTGACGGGCAACATATTGCGTGACTTGCTGTGATTGTACAACAGCCCTGAACACCCTCCGCCATGATATGGGATCACCCTTCATGGTTCACATCGTCGATAGGTTAGCACATGGCGTTGGGAGAGGCAATTATCTTGGTTACCTCGTCACGTTGCATGCTGCAGAAGCTGCGCACTCTCCGATCCTTTGTGGAACAAGTTTCAACGTTAACCCAACCTTTGAACGGCACACGACGGTGGTCTAACCCGCCAATGCGGGAGCGCAGCTCGTTATATGGCCCGTTTCCTGCCCGCACGGCGCGGACACCCTGCGCTTCCAGGGCACTTTGGATAGCGGACAGTAGTTCCGGCGGCTCTATGTACGCCCAGAAACGCGTCAGGTTCGGTGTGTAGCGCGTGCCGCCCTGAGTCTGTGACTACAGCGTTGTGAGAGGGAACGGATTGTCGCTTGTGTCACGAAAAGTGGGATAGACGAACGAAGAGCATGAGTGATTGGGTAAATTGAGAGCCCCGCGTCGCAGAGAGCATGATTTTGTCCTCGTCCCGAGGGGTGGTTGGTTCTCTGTGGCACTTGGATTGAGAGACGCACACACGACGCGTTTGGACGTGACAACGTACGACTGGATATTGATATCTACCATGTCGAGATCGCCTGCCTCACGGAGAGACTGGGTGAGTTTCTCCGCCAGTACCACGGGACCCTGGGATGCCAGTTGGCTTTGTCTGTCAACGGAAAATAAACACCAAGACAACCTTTGGTACCACATTGCCGAACATACGTGAGCGCCCAAGGGTGTTGAAATGCATCCGCAAGGGTCATGCGATCCTGCGGATTAATGGTGAGTAAGCCTGTGATCAAAGCTAACCAAGGGTGCGTGAGTGAGCTAAGAAAAGGTATCGGTATGGATGACGAACAGAACAGAGGCGCAGGTATTTTTCTCCACGGGTCGTCATCGATGAATGAGCCAGCAACGTAACGGCCAAACTCGTAACTCTGTTCAGTTGGCTCATCCCAGGGGGTATCTTGGACGTTGGATGAGATATCACCCCTCTTGGTAGCGGAAGGTCCTACGCACTCCCAGCAATCATGGTAAAGAGGATGACACCAGCTCCCCAAACATCGATAGGCTCTGCCGCGTAGGGTTTGTCTGTGTTCAGCTACACGCTTGGATCAGGTTTGGTAAATAACAAGATTGCCTCAAAAACTCACCTCTGGCGCGACGTATGGTAGACTACCACATCTTTCAGTGAGCATTCGTGTCCGACCCGACTCCTTCAGTTTGTACACCGAACAAAGACCGAAGTCAGATATCTTGAGTGTTCCTGCGGCATCAAGGAGAACATTTTCGGGCTTGAGATCTCGATGACACACGCCCTCCGAATGCACGTAAGTCTAAGTAGCGTTTGCGGGGTAGAAGTCAGTAATCGTCTCGCCGAGTACGAAGAGACTGGCAATGAAAACGTTACCAAACCGGAGAGGAGTTGGAGAAAAAACAAGTGAGCCACTTCTTCGCTAACTCCGCCGTCAGGAGCTTTGGTGATTTGGTCGGTATACATCAAATCCGGCGTATATCGAAAGCGAGCGTACCGATCTTGTCAAAGAGGTCGCCGGCGGCCGCAAATTCGAGGAGCATGTATATCGCTGGGACGTACGGCGACTCCGTGCCTGGCTCCACGATGACTGCAGTCAGGAACTCGAGGACGTTCACGTGCTTGAGGGCTGCGTGGACGCGCATCTCTTTGTCTATTGACTTGCGATCGGCTTGAGTAGTCTTTAGCGTCAATGCGACCACCTTGCAGGCGGCGACGCGATGGTCCTGGGTATTGACTGCTTGAAATACCCTAGGAGGTAGAACATCATCGACCTCTATCCTCTGTATCGCCTTTATAACGAACTTGAACGCACGTGGAGAAGCCACCGCCACCGACTTGCTGTATCAGCCGATAGCCTTTGGCATGACGGATGGAATCACAGTCAGCGGTGACACCGTCGGGAGTGTAAGGAAGATATCAGGCACCGTTGACTTTTGGATAGCGAAGGGTTGACTGCATTGAGAACCGGATAGTTGAGCAAGTGCTACGATGACCCGACCGTGACGGTTCTGCACCGTTATTATGACCCTTTGGTGATGCAAGTCGCGTCGCGTCGCGAATCGTGGCGAGAAAAACTATTAACTTACCAAACGCGTGCCACACGAGTCACGTTTTATTCAATTTAGCAATGAGCACTTTGTCCCCTTGCATCCACATCATATATACTGATACAACAATACATCCACAACGTCACGATCGTCGAACGCTCAACAGGTCATCGTATATGTTGGGATTTAGGCTGCGCTGTCGGACAATCGGGCACGCGCCCCTATATAGATCATATAATACTGTACAGCAGCTCCTACCTCCTAAGGAGACTCATATATAAGTACCATAAAACTCAATAGATCCTGAGTAAGCGAGT
>Ga0307510_10002072_pt1 | contig 22650 bp, 19 predicted proteins | sample 12_EM_MG_FD_207224 | JGI IMG/M metagenome (GOLD analysis project Ga0307510, IMG submission 207224) | Populus trichocarpa ectomycorrhiza microbial communities from riparian zone in the Pacific Northwest, United States - 12_EM | ecosystem: Host-associated > Plants > Roots > Unclassified | place...
TGGGAGTAATCTGGTCGGCGGGGCATGATGGGGAATATTCTTCTGCTGTTTCCATGGCTTTTATGCAAGATCGAATGGCTGCGGGATGGCTGGCGTAGAAGTCTGTAACAAGGTCTGCGGCGTTCAGGTCTGATTCATCGACCCATGAGTCATGAGAGGGCGAGTATCCTTTCCAGCGGACAAGGTATTGCTTCTTCTTTGTTCGCCCAAAGCGTCTTGATTGGAGGATTTGCTCTACCTCCCATTCTGGTTCTCCTTCTATGATGTCAGGTGGCGGTTCTATCCAGTTTGGGCCATGTGCTTCTGTTTCTCGATATGGTGTTAGCAATGACGCGTGGAAGACGTTGTGAATCTTCCAATGATTTGGCAGTTCTATTTTGAATGCGGCGTTTGATATGATGGCGACTACCCGAAAGGGTCCGTATCGCCTTGGTGATAACTTTGGAGTGACGTTTGCTGGTAAGTTTAAATTGGTTCCTTCCAGCCAGACTCTGTCTCCAATTGTGAATGGTCTGTATCTTGGTTTCTGCTTTATCCAGCTGTCTTGCGCTTTATGTTGGGCCTCTTGGGTGGCTTCTCTGGCTTCTTTGATATTGGTAAGGCGTTTCTCTAGAGTGGGAATGTCGGTTGATCTGGTGGGCTGGTGTACGTGTGGAGTATATCCAACAAGAAGGTCGAATGGGGCTTTCTTTGTGGTGGCGGATGGCCATGAGTTCTTTGTATACTGGGCTATAGGTAGCCAGGCATGCCAGTTGTTCTGTTGTGTTCCGCAGAACATCCTGAGGTACTGTTCGAGGGATTGGTTTGCTTGTTCACTGGCACCATCTGTTTGGGGGTGGTAGGCTGTGCTGATATTTTGGCAGATGTCTAGGAGGCAGCATAGCTCCTTTCCAAAGCGTGAGGTGAACTGGGGATCTCGGTCTGAGATAATCTTCTTGGGTAAGCCGTAATGTGGCAGGACGTGTGTCAGGTATAGTTGCGTGACTCCTTCAGAGTCTATAGTCTCTTTACAAGGCAAGAACATAGAGGCCTTGGTACAATCAGTGTCTGTGATCGTCAGGATGGTGTCGTAGCCTCCAGAGGGCAGTAGTTTTGTGATGAAATCCATAGCAATAGTCTCAAAAGGATGAGCATTTTCAACAGGAGTGATTGGCAACAGGGGGGGATGGCTAGGATGAGTGTTCACTTTGTTCATTTGACAGGTTGCACATCCTCGAATGTACTCAGTTATGAAGGCTTTCATGTTGGGCCACCAGTAGTACGGCGAAATTAATTGGAGTGTTTTGGAAATTCCAGGGTGGCCAGCGGTTAATTGATCGTGAAAAAGGGATGTTACTCCCCTCCTAAGGGTATTGTCTGCCACAACAACTAGGGCGTTCCCATGGTACCAGTGGGTTCCGTCTGCTAGGGTTATTTGTTTGAATGCTTTGACCCATTGTTTGAGTTTCTGCTGATTTTGGTACTGTGCCAACTTGATTTTACTGTCCAGGGTGCTTTCTAGCGTGTCCCAATCCATGACTTGGATGTTTTCGTTCTCTCTATCGGGCCGCCCGTTTCTGGGGTGACTCCCGTCCATGGAGGTACTTCGAATACTTGTATGGTGCTCACAGAAATATTTGCTGGGCCATACAGTGATGTCTTCATTTTCTGGGTTGCTGCCATCATCATGGTCTTCACGTCTTGAGAGTCTGTCTGCTCAATTTGAAGCTCCTGGTTTGTATTCCAGGATCATGTTGTATTGTTCTCATTCAGGGAGGTATCCGGCGACTCTTGGTCCAATTTTCCTGGGGTCGCGATAGTAGTGAAGGTTTGCATGGTTGGTATAAACAAGTACTGGTTTCTCAGTACCTTTGAGGAGGTAATCCCAATTCCTAAGGCCGCGCATAATGGCCAGGAATTCTCTGTTGTAGATGGGGTAGTTTTGCTCTGTGTTGGTAAATTTCTGGGAGTGGAAACCGCAGGGGTGCTGTGGTCCTGGCTTTTCTGTGCCATCAGGTCGTGTGATAGGTGGTCCTCTTTGATAGAGTATGGCTCCGGTTGCTATTTGTGAAGCATCTACTTCCAGCTCGAATTGTTTGCTGGGATCAGGGCGAATGAGTACTGGTGCGCTTGTGATGCGCTTCTTGAGTTCTCTAACTGCAGCTATGCAGTCCAGTGTCCATTCGAATGGGACGTCCTTTCCGAAGAGGCATGTGATGGGTGCTGTGATGGAGGAAAATCTGGCGATAAACATGCAGTGGTATCCCAAGACTCCTACGAATGAGCGGGCTCCTTTGAGGGTTGTAATGTTCTCTGGCCAGTCTGCTATTCCGGCAATTTTGGCTGGGTCAACTGTTGCGCCATCCTTGGTAAGGCGTACTCCTAGGAAGTCCATGGTAGGCTTCATGAAGATTGATTTACTGAGCTTGAGGTGTAGTCCATTTTTGGCTAGCAGGTCGAAGGTGAAGTGGAGGATTTCAATGTGTAGTTTGATATCTTTGAGCTTTGTTCCTAGTCCACAGTCGTCCATATAGCTCCTGAATATCTTCCTGATGTTGTGGACTCCTTTCTTCTCGAAATGGTCGTAAAGTTCTTCCAGCATGAGGTTCATAAACCTCTGGAATGTCGGTGGCGAGTTGCTCATTCCGAAGAACATGACTTTGGGTTCAAATAGCCCACAGCAGGTTTTGAAGGCGGCTTTCCATTCATCCCCTTCATGTATGCGAATATTGTTGTAGCCCCAGCGTATGTCGAATTTGCTGAACAGCTCCATTCCTTGGAGGTCTTCAATACATTGGGCGAGGTTAGGAAGGGGGGTGACGTCTTTCTTTGTGACTGCATTGAGTGGTCGGTAGTCGATGATATAGTGTTTCTCTTTGCTGTCCTTTTTAGGGACCATGAATGTGCTGAATCCATAGGGTGATTCGGATGGGATGATGTATCCCTTCTCTAAGTTTTCGTCAAGGAACTGGTTTTCTGCCTCCTGGTCTTTGAGGCTCATAGGGTAGGTTTTGCAATTGAACTTCGCTGGAGCTTCCACTGTGAGCTCAATTTTGTGGTCGCAGGGACGTGATGGGGGGAATTTCTTGGCTTCTTCATCTGAGAAGAGGAGGGCATGTCATTTGAATTCCTCTGGTAGAATGATTTCTTCTTTCTTGTGTTCTTCCGCATATTTGTGGGCCATTTCTGTGGCGTTGTGAGTCCTGTTGACTTCCATAGTGGTTCTTCCAATCCATATGTTCGGTTGGCTTTGGTCTTCTAGTTCTTCCATAATTGCTTTGTGAGTTTCCATGATGAGATCATTGTCTTCTTGTTTTTGTCGCTTCTCCTTGAGGTAGCCTTGTGCTTTGTCCCAGGTAACTTTCCGGATGGTTTCAACCTTGACTTTTGGTCCTTTGAGTGTTCCTGCTTCCCAATCGATGTCGGGTTTGAATGCTTTGAACCAGGGGTAGCCAAAGAGGAAGCGATCTCTTCCTAGATTTGTGACGAAGAAGCGTAGTTGTCGTCTGAGATTTCCTTGGCTAACCATGAGGTCGCAATAATGGCTGATTTTTCCTTGTCTGTTGGGTGTTCCATCAACATTAAAGACGGGTCGCTGGTAAGGGAGTTCTTTCATTCCCAAGCGGAGCTTCTTGACTGTTTCTGAGTCGATGAAATTTTCTGTGGCTCCAGTATCAAGGAGGCCGATTTCTTTTGTTTCCCATTTATAGCTGATGACTGCAAACTCAATTTGTACTGAGTTACTTTTGTTGACAAAGGCACTGTCTAGTCCAAAGGTTTTGGCAAGGGCTTCAATTTTCTGGATGCTGAATCCATTCTTTGGGATAAGCTCATTGAGCGTTCTGATTTTTGTGTCTTCATCCATGGTTTGGATTTGTTCTTTGAGTGCATCTCCCATCTGTTGTGCAGAGGGCTTCAACTTTGGATAGGCATGTGCATCTTCCAACTGCTTTGCAGTGGACTTCGACTTTGATCTGCATAACTCTATAATTTCTTTGCAAGTGGCCTCATCAAATGTATGGGCCTTTTCTTTGACGAATTCTTGGACTTTCTTTATGTCCGATAGCGTTGGTATGCTCTTTTGTTTATGTGCTGCTATAAGCTCTTTGATCCTTTTTGCGTCCAATAGTTTTGGAACAGGTACTGGGGGTGTTTGTTCCAAAGTTTCTTCTCTGAGAGCATCAAATTTATTGGTGCTCTTGTTTTCTTGGATCCTTTTGGTAAGTTGATCCATGGGTAGAATTCCCATGTCTGGACGGCTTCGCATGGAGCAGATTTCTGCAACTTCTTTCCGATCATGATTGACTCGGTGCTTGACTCGACAGTTACGAGCGTAGTGACCCTTTTTGTGGCAATGGAAGCATTCTTTGCTTCTCATAAGTTTGTCTGGCGGTGGTACGCGCTTATGACCTCCATTTTTCATAAATGATGTTTTAATTGGTCGGGTCACTAGACTAGCTCTGTATCGTCCGCCTGAATAGCAAATTGCTTTGACCTCAATAAGGTTTTCTTGTTTCATGATCGTCAGTTCTTTGACGTCAAAGATCTCGTATAGAGCTTTGCGAAGCTTTGCTTTTGCTTCGTCCTGTGATTGCATCTTTTGTGTCTTTGTTTCTCCCATTGATGATCCAGTGGTCTCCTGGTACGACCGATCTGTTGTCGGTTTGATTGCTCCGACTCCAGTGGTCGAGCGTCCTATAGTTGTGACACCTTTTGGTCTACCAGTGGCCTTCTGGTCTTGAATATGGGGTGCGCTCTTTATAGCAGCAACCGCGGCATATGTTTTAGCATTTTTGACTAGTGTCGTCATGACGTCTTTGGATGGGTGGGTAGGAGGATGGGTAGATGGGTGTAGTGGATGTATGTGAACCAAGGTCTTCTCCGCGTGGAGGGATAGATGTGTCTGTATGACCCAAGGCTGTCTGGCTTTCGCCTGCCTCTTCGTTTTAAGGGACACGAGCCCAAGAAACTTCACACCTTAGTTCAGTTTATGTGCTCCTCCACTTCAACACCCATGAGGGCGCTTTGATCCTCCTACACAAGACTTTCAACTCTGGGTAAGGGAGGTCTTATGCAATAGATTCACAAAGTTGTGGATTTACAGAACCACCGGCACTAACGTATGGGGTGCTAGGAAGGTAGGGGATGTGAGTGTCCAGGGTGGTTGTCTTCTTGCCAAGCTAGTGTGTCAAAAGAAAAGCTTGACTTGTGTTAAGGCTTCAACGGGCCTTGATAGTACGACTTGTACTAAGAATGAACTGGTGGTGAGTACTTGAAGGAGTAGAGGAGTCTCTAGCTTTACTAGAGACGACTTAGAGTGAAGTGGGTAAAAGGGGAGGCACAAGGGAGGCTTTCAAGAACGTTGATATTGAGAATCAAGTCAAGCTTAGGGCTTGACTTTCGAAATACAGGGCGCTTATATACGGGCACGGCCGCGCACGGGCCATGGTCACTAAGGTAAGTACTTCTGGTCAAGAGGGGGCTGTCTGTATCGTATGGTACTCCGCGGACAAGTGCTGCGGTCTGTATGAGTCGAACAATAGAGAATGAGCAAGAGTGAATGATAGAGTGACGAATTGCCTAATCTATCCTTAAGGGTCGAACAATGGCGGCAGGTCATTCCAAGAAGAGAAGCGTCATCATGATGCGATGACGACCATGAGGTTTGAGGTTGATCCGAGGAGATCTGATCTCTGCGTGCCCATTCTGGTCTAATGGGCGTCTATCGTAAGTGTTACGATCCTGACCCTCACCCCAATTTTCCACCATTTATTTCGCTTTCTCGGTCACTCGTCCCTCACTCGTTCCCTCACGCGCCGCTCGGACCGTCATCAAATCACCTGACAAGTCACCTGATAGACCACATGACTAATCCGCAGTCAGCTATCACATGCCATCACTCCGCAGTCCGCAGCATCATGACGTGTCCTCATTTAACCCTTTTCAACTTGCCAGCTCATGATGCGCCACTCCGCAGTCGCCAGCTCATGATGGAGCTATACTTAGAACTGCCACGTCATGATTTCACCTTAGTAATATTTCCATATTTCTCTGTGACCTCTGTGACCCGTTACTTCTCAAATGTATATAAGCACTTGTACTTTTAGCAGTTAGGCCCTAAGCCTAACTTGGTTTTCAATCCAAGACTTGTAGCTTCCACCCAGGACTCCCAGAGTCAGACAGCCTACCTTGGTTATTCCATTCGACCGCGTTGAGCTGTACTATTGTGCAGTTCTCAAAGTCATAGGCTTATCCCTTGTCGCTTCAAAGCACCCTTGAAGCTCTCCCCTTTACCTCTATCAGAACACTCAGAAGTCGCCCTTATCATCGGGGACTTACTTGTATACTGTGTAGCCAACCGGTACCGTGCTACTCACGTGATCATTGCCTCAGGAGGACAACCCACTGAGCAAACCCAGTTGTCGCCAAACCAACCCACGCACGTCGCGTCTTTAAGGCCCTTGGACCTTAACACAAGTTAGGCTTTCCTACGAACTCTTGAAACACAGAGTTGTTACCACCGTGGCGACCATCCAGACATATACACTCAGCAACGAGTCTATACAAATCTTCAGGAGACAACAGGACGATCTCCCAGAACACGTTAAAGTCAACGTATACTTCGACGATCAAGGACCAGGACATCCTGACACCGGATACTACCTTGATACCCCAAGAAGACAGCACGCACCTATCGAATTCATTGAAGCCAACGGAACCTACTACTGGGTTAGACTCTGCTTCAGACAAAACCAGTGGGAAACCAATCAATCAGGCATATACAACGGCCCAGACGTCGGCTGGTGGATCGTATCAGACCCTCAGCATCCCAACCACAGCATTTACCAACAAGAGGCCAGCGTCCCTCTTACTATCGCAGCAGTTACCACAGCACTTCAGCAGCTTCCTACCCGCCCCAACACCCCAGATCATCCAACCATCATGGAAGGACAACAGGAAAACATTAACGTCACTACTGGCCAAGCACAGGCCGAGGCGCAGAGGATTAACATCATCACTCCCTCTAACGGCGCACTCAAGGGAAATCCCCCTTTCATATTTACTGGAGACAGGAATACAAGCCGGAAGTTTATAAACAACTTCGACCTCTGGCGACTACTCAACCAGCATAACGACACCATGAAGAAACCCCTATCCCGCGTCGTCACCCTTCTCAGCTACATGGATGGTGACAAAGTGGACACCTGGAAGGAAGAACAAATGCATATCCTCGAAAAAGCAGCTAACGACGGAGTCCTAGAAACGGACGAAGACCTCTGGAAAGACTTCATCGAAAGGTTTAGGAACGCCTTTACCAATCAAAACCAGAAAGAAGAATCCTATCAGAAGTTATGCAAACTCAAGCAGGAAGACAGTCTCGACGACTTCTTCACCAAATTCAAGCAACTGGCATTCGAAGCCGGAGTTCCCCTAGATGACAAGGGAACTATCGAAACCCTCAAACATGGCATGAACAAAGGCCTTACTGGCGCCATCATAAATTCCCCCAACTTCGACCCTACCGCAGATGTCCCTTGGACGTTCAAACAGTGGGAAGAACAGGCTCGCCAATCTCACCTTAAATGGAAGGCGGCAGCCGAGTTCACCCAACGACGTCAAGGACTCTTCCAAGCATTCAAACTTGCTCCCAGGCAGACCAACAACCCTGGACGAGGTGGTTTCGGAAGAAACAACAACTGGAGGAATAGGAACGACTGACGCACCACCTCTCAAGGAGGATACCATATGGACGTCGATGCTACAGTCACCCAAGACATCAACGCCACTACCAGTGGACAACAACATTCCAAAGCCAAGAAAGCAGAACTCATGCGAAGCAACTTATGCTTCTACTGCGAAAAACAAGGACACTGAGCTAACGTCTGTCGCAAGAAACAGGCTGACCGCGGTAACTTCAGCGGTCGCTCCAACAACTCCAGGAAGCCAACTAGAGTCAACGCCACACCTATTATGCCAGATATTTCAAATCTTGACACTTTTGCTGATTATCTAAAGGATAACATGGACTCCTTCAGCAAAGAAACCAGACTAGGATTTGTCGAGAAACTCATGTCAAAGGATTTTCCCGTGGCCCTCAACTAGCTGCCTTAGTTAGGGCTTTCCGACTTGATAGTGTGTTCGTAAATAAATCAAATTCAATACAACTCAAAGTTCCAATCACACACTATCGAGGGACGGCAGAAGAAACAATCCTACTTGACACTGGAGCAACGGAAAACTTTATCGACCAAACTACTGTGGACAAACTTCGCTTAGGCACTAAAAGACTCCCTTACTCACGAGCAGTATACAACGTCAATGGAACCATGAACCGAGCTGGAACTATCACTAGAGCTTGTGATCTACTTGTCACTCAGGGAAACAAGAAAGAACGAACAAGATTCTTTGTCACAAATCTAGGTCGTGATCGAATGCTCTTCGGCTACCCATGGTTCAAGAAATTCAACCCAGACATCGACTGGGAGAAAAGCGAACTTAAAGGACCAAAAGTCAAGATCGAAACCTTACTCTATGGCACCCTTCAACGCGCAAAAACCTGGCTTAAACAGAAGAAACAAGATAACGAAGACCTCATCCTCGAGGCACAACGGTGCACTCTATGGTCGGGAGTAACTCCTTCAGAAATGAAGGAAGGCCAGTAGAAATCAACCGCACCCACACATCAGTCAAAATGGCCCATAAGTACGCATCAGAACATGGGACGGAGGAAGTCACCCTCCCAGAGGAATTCAAACGTCATATGACACTATTTTCAGATGAAGAGGCAAACAAATTCCCGCCAGCACGCGGAGACGGAGACCACAAAATCGTACTCATGGACACCGCCCCTACTCGCTTCAATTGCAAAGTCTACCCGCTCTCAAGAGATGAGCAAGAAGCAGAGAACAAATTCATCGACGAAAACTTGGAAAAAGGTTACATCGCACCATTGGACTCCCCCTATAGCTTTTCCACCTTCATGGTCCCTAAGAAAGACTCGAAGGAGAAAAGATACATCATCGACTATCGCCCCCTCAACGCAGTCACTCGGAAGGACGTTACCCCACTCCCAAACCTCAAACAGTGTATCGAAAACTTGCAAGGAATGGAACTATTCAGCAAGTTCGACATCCGCTGGGGCTACAACAACATCCGTATACGGGAAGGCGATCAATGGAAGGCCGCATTCAAAACACATCGGGGACTATTCGAACCCAAAGTCATATTCTTTGGGATGAGTAACTCGCCAGCCAGCTTCCAACGGTTCATGAACGGTATTCTCAAAGAACTATACGAATACTTCGAGAAGAAAGGCATATATGATATACGGCGAATCCTCCAGAACTACATGGACGACTGTGGTATAGGCACCCTCCTCAAAGATTTCAAGTTACATGTCGAAATCATTCACTTCCTATTCGACCTACTTGCACGTCACGGCCTACACCTCAAACTATCAAAATCCGTCTTCATGAAGCCACAAATGGACTTCTTAGGTGTCCAGATTTCAAAGGAAGGAGCAACTGTCGACCCAGCCAAAGTTGCCGGACTCAGGGACTACCCACGCATACTCAAAGATAAACAACAAGTCCACAGATTCCTGGGAGTAGCTGGATACCATCGCATGTTCTGCCCAAACTTCAGCATCATCGCCGCACCTCTTACAGCACTTACCGGAAAGGACGTACCATTTGAATGGGGACCCAAACAAATCGAGGCCCAAGACAAAATAATCACCCTAATCACCAGTGCACCCATCCTCGCCAGACCAGACCCAGATAGACAATTCGAACTCGAAACTGACGCTTCACAGGTCGGAACAGGAGCAATACTTTATCAACAAGATCCCCCTATCACCAAACCCGACGGCACTCAGAAACCAGGACCACGACGACCGGTGGGATTCCATTCCCAAAAATTCACGCAAACCAAACAAAATTACCCCATCTATGACCGCGAATTCCTCAGAGTCATGAGAGGACTTCGCTGCTGGTCCTACTTACTCAAAGGAACAACAATCCCTGTCTTGGTGTATACTGATCACACGAATCTTAGGTACTATAGAGAGCCCCGCAAAATTGGGCCACGCGTTGCTGGTTACTTACCAGAACGCGAGCAATATAATATCCTACTGGAGTACAAACCTGGGGCTACTAATCGAGCAGACGCACTATCTAGACGACCTGACTACAAAGGACCAAACGAAATTAACGAAGACGTCACTGTATGGCCAGACCAATATTTCTGTGACCAGCACACTTCAATCCGCATATTCGATATGGACAGTATAGGCAACAACTTGGACTCAAAAATCAAGCTAGCGCAATATCAAAATCAAAGCACTCTCAAGAAATGGGCACCAGCTCACAATCTATCCCTACTGGACGGCACTCACTGGCACCATGGAACGGCACTTGTTGTCGTGGCAGACAATGACCTTAGAAGGGGAGTAACATCCCTTTTCACAACCACGAAACCGCTGGACACGCCGGGATTACCAAAACCCTCCAACTTATCGCACCCTATTACTGGTGGCCCGGAATGAAAATCTTTGTAACTGAGTACATTAAAGGCTGCGCTACTTGCCAAATGACCAAAGTCAACACTCATCCCATTCATTCCCCTATGTTCCCTATCACCCCAGCCAAAAACGCTCGACCTTTCGAAACTGTTGCTATGGACTTCATCACCAAACTACCGCTCTCAGGAGGATACAACACCATCCTAACGATCACCGACACAGATTGTTCAAAAGCATCTGTCTTTATCCCTTGCAACGAAACCATCGATTCTGAAGGAGTCGCTCTACTCTACCTGAACCACGTCATACCACACTACGGCATACCTCACAAGATAATCTCGGACCGTGATGTCCGCTTTGTCTCTAAGTTCTCGACAGAACTCTGCCGCATCCTAAACATCCACCAAAACATCAGCACAGCCTATCACCCTCAAATGGATGGAGCCAGTGAACAAACCAACCAAACCCTTGAACAATACTTACACGTATTCTGTGGCACTCAGCAAAACAACTGGCACACCTGGTTACCACTCGCTCAGTATACCAAGAACTCCTGGCCCTCCGCTACAACAAAGAAAACACCATTCAATTTACTTATCAGCTATACTCCGCAAATTCACCAACCAACCAGAAAGACAGACATCCCATCCCTTGAACAACGACTCTCAGCTATCGAAGAAGCCAGGAAAGCCGCCCAAGAGGCACAATGTAAAGCACAAGAATCCTGGATCAAAGAACGACCACGCCATTCACCATTCCCTGTCAAATCCAAAGTCTGGTTAGAAGGAACAAATCTATGACTCCCAAGTAACATCACACCCAAGTTATCACCAAGGAGATACGGACCTTTCGAGGTAGTCTCCCAAATATCCAAAGTCGCGTACAAAATCAAACTACCCCCTAATTGGAAAATCCACAACATCTTCCACGCCTCACTGCTCACGCCATATAAAGAAACCGATCAACACAGACCCAACTTCCTGGAACCACCACCTGACATTCTAGAAGGTGAACCGGAATGGGAAGTTGAGCAGATACTCAAAGAACGACTATTTGGTCAATGGAAGAAGAAGCAATACCTCATACGCTGGAAAGGGTACTCACCAGCTCATGACTCCTGGGTTAACTCCGAGGATCTCCACGCTTCGGATCTACTAGCGGACTTTGAAGGTCAACCAAGCAGTATAAGAACCCTTGGAATCTCAGACGACCTTCCCTATCCCCAACCACCATGTCCTCAATCCACCATGAACTCCCCAACTCAGGATTTGCCACCTCTACCATCTTTACCCTTGGCACCGATGACGGAATTATTCTTGTTTGCATGCACACCGACAACAATTATCTCTACTTCTTCGGAACATTTATCCGATGTGGACACTTTGACGTCACATACCACTGGACTACTTGGAGACCAAGAGAAACCCTCGACGCCATCGACATCAACCATGAAGCCATCATGGTCCCAGTTGACAACGATGACCCTGTCCTCAGGACCCACATCAACTACGAAAGACTTCCATTTGCTCCCCACCCACCTCAATATCAACCCCGACCCGCAACTCCATTCAACATCATCCCCATTAGCGCTACTAGCAACAGTAGCAGCACTCCCCAGGAAACGGAAGATATTCCACTCCACGTCACCAACCCAGACCCCCTCACCCCGACAGACAACACCGAAGATAGCCAGTCTGAAATGTACACCGACACCGGACTCCTCTCCCCAGACCACCTCCTCCACATCGCTCAAGAAGAAGCGTGAAGAATGTATCAAAGACATGGTCCGACTCAACGACAAATGGACCTACCTCAATAATAGATTCAAGGACATCGCCGTCGCAAGAATCTTCAGAAAGAAAGACAGTACCACCACCCTCTATCTCTACCATTTCCACCGCTGACTCTACGACACAATTACCAAGGAAATCCTTCTACTAATCACGAAAGAGAAGGACCTTCAGAAAAGAACCACCCTCCCATTCGGCACACTCTCTCCTCACTACCACACCTTAAAGGATCAGAAATTCCTTGAAGGACTTCAAACACTCCTCCAAGGACGAAAGAGAATTACAAGGAACAAGTCGCCATCACCCATCTTCATACCTACTCCCACTCCTTCAGCAGGAGGATCCACCGTTACCATACCACCGACGTCAGCACCAGTCACTGCACCACTACCACCCCTTGTCGACCCATCACCATTCGCTCCTCCATTCATCCCTACCCCTCTTGGCCCATCATCTCTAGAACCACCTCGCGTTGCAACGCCACCACTTCCCTTAGCCCCCTGGGGATCACATCAACGAGAATATTCGTCAATGGAACAATATCACTCACCAATTCCGATGAGCAGAACACCCTCCCCAGTCGCATCATCATCACAACCCCCAGCCGAATCGTCATCGTCATTCCCCCTCATCGTCTCGATGACACTGAGTCGTACTACCCCCTTGTTGCCCAAACACCCCCTCACCCAAGAATTACCCGCCAACATACCAACTCCATTGGAATGGAGGGAAACTCAATATGTTCCATTCACGGGAAAACGACGAACATCACCACAGCATGTTGCTATGCCACTCAAACGTCAACGAAGTGACTTAGAGATGTCACGACCAATAAGCCCGGAAGAGCAACTTACACCCCCTGACTCTCCTAAAAGCTTAGCTATGTCGACACCCTCTAACTTTGGACTTGGTGATCTCTATCAAACCCCAGTTCAGACCATCGTTGAACTCGAAGACAAGGTCATGGAAGAAGGAGAAGTGTCTGACTCAAATTCATCCAGGGAGGAAGGTCAAATTGCAGACACAAGGCAATCAACCTTGGATAGCATGGACGTTGGAATACCCTGTGTCCCCTCCGATTGGTTGCAACCTGATTCACCCTAGGTCGTGTGGTAACGACCACTCTAGGAAGGGCGTCATGTTACGATCCTGACCCTCACCCCAATTTTCCACCATTTATTTCGCTTTCTCGGTCACTCGTCCCTCACTCATTCCCTCACGCGCCACTCGGACCGTCATCAAATCACCTGACAAGTCACCTGATAGACCACATGACTAATCCGCAGTCAGCTATCACATGCCATCACTCCGCAGTCTGCAGCATCATGATGTGTCCTCATTTAACCCTTTTCGACTTGCCAGCTCATGATGCGCCACTCCGCAGTCGCCAGCTCATGATGGAGCTATACTTAGAACTGCCACGTCATGATTTCACCTTAGTAATATTTCCATATTTCTCTGTGACCTCTGTGACCCATTACTTCTCAAATGTATATAAGCACTTGTACTTTTAGCAGTTAGGCCCTAAGCCTAACTTGGTTTTCAATCCAAGACTTGTAGCTTCCACCCAGGACTCCCAGAGTCAGACAGCCTACCTTGGTTATTCCATTCGACCGCGTTGAGCTGTACTATTGTGCAGTTCTCAAAGTCATAGGCTTATCCCTTGTCGCTTCAAAGCACCCTTGAAGCTCTCCCCTTTACCTCTATCAGAACACTCAGAAGTCGCCCTTATCATCGGGGACTTACTTGTATACTGTGTAGCCAACCGGTACCGTGCTACTCACGTGATCATTGCCTCAGGAGGACAACCCACTGAGCAAACCCAGTCGTCGCCAAACCAACCCATGCATGTCGCGTCTTTAAGGCCCTTGGACCTTAACAGTAAGCAACTACCCTTTAAGGTAGTCCGTATTGATGGTGACCCAATTAAGGGCCATGTCGCTATCCACGTCGTCTGCGGAGCTTTGCGTGGATGAGGGATTATCTGCGGATCCTTGGGAGGGAGTCGACTGGTAGCCCTGACTCTGGGGCAAGGTGCCAGCTATGGGTGATGAGGCAGGAGGGGTGATTGACTGGTAACTGCCTTCTCTACTGGTGCGTTGGCGTATAGGTGCTGAAGAGGAACTTGTAGGTGACAGGGAGCGCTTGCAGGACACAGGGCTGCTGGGCTGAATGAGGTATGCTTCCCAGGGTTCGATAGGAGACTCTTCTGGAGACAAGGTATGTGTCTGTCCTCCAGGAACGTCAGGTTCATATGGAATGAATGGTTCTGGCTCTAAGGGCAGCGCGTCCTCCATGGGACTGTCTGGGTCTTCCAGTGGGTTCTCTACTAGGGTTGGTTCTTGGTACATCTCCATTGAGGAGTATTCCCGACGATAGATGTTCCATGGGACAGGGACGAGGGGCTCAACTGGGGGCTGATCAAGGGGTGACAATGGTTTGGATGGTTCACTAGGCGGTAGCGGTGGCAGGTCTGGTAGGGATGGTGGGTTCAATGGTAGTGGTCGCTTGGGCGTGGATAGGGTGACGAGGAGGGGGTCCGATGAGGATAAGAAAAATTGGGGTGGATCATAACAAGTTCAGTATTTAGCACAACAACCTTCAGGAACTGGGCATAGATGAAAATAATAGCAGACATGATATAAGAGACAAGAAGAACATCAATCTGGGTGTTAAGGGCCAAGGACCCTAAGGTGCAACGTGCATGGGTTTGTATAACGGTGGCAGGACTTGTACTTCAAGGGATCACAGGTAGCAAACACTGGCCCTTGGATGCACTGGTATGACAGGTCTGCATGCGTGCAAGACACTAGTGGTGATATTGAAAGATGTAGAGTAGAGTCTCGACGATGTTCGAGATGACTTAGAAGGGATGCGGGCAAAAACTGAAGGCACTGTGGAAGCTACAACACTTGGGATTAAACCAAGTCAAGCTTAAGGCCCAACTCTAGGATATAAGGTCGACTTATATACATCTGGGCAGCTGCCATGACTCGAGCCTAATACTACTAGTACCCATACTAGTAAAGAGTCATTATACAAAGTATGGAGTCATTCCAAGTCAAACTGACTCACGCGTGAGTCCTAGGATATGTGCTACTAGGTTGGAGTCAGTATAAGTTACATGCACAGCCAAAGGGGATCACATGGTAAGAATGATAGGTAAGCAGTCAGGTGATAAGATCATGTGATGGGAAGGGGGTTGGAACAAGTCATGTGATAGGAAAGTATTAGTAAGCAAGTGAAAATTGAGAATTGGAGCCTTGAGAACATAACACTGGGCATAGAATATAGAACCTTGGCCTATGGCACCCCAGCATTTTATACCAGTGTGGCCAGTAATCCTCTAAACTCTGTAGAATATATCCTGGCCTGCTGGTCTTTGCCTTGACTGCTTGCCATCTCCATGCCTGCCCTAGAGAGGATTAGGCATTCAAAAGGTGTGCCAAAAGCAATGCCACAAAGCTGGTGTCCTAACATCTCTATTTCTCCTCTGACACTGGTTCCTAGCTGTTGTAAACCAAGAGGTTATGTGAAAAGGGTGTAGCTGGTACAGAAGTGAATGAGTGAATGGGAATGTGGAAAAAGAGTGACATGGGAGCTGTGCAAACAATAGACTCAGTAAGGGCACAAAAGTACACACAGACTAGGATTATATTTACCTGTGCAAACAATATGTTACAATCCTGGGCCCTACCACCAATTTTCTCTTATTTTCCGCCATTTTATTCTGCGCTCTCAGTCACTCGTTCCCCACTCGTTCCCTCACGCGCCGCTCGGACCGCCACCAAATCACCTGACAAGTCACCTGATGGATCACCAGACCATTCCACAGTCAGATATCACATGCCATCACTCCGCAGCATCACCATTTAACCCTTTATGGATTGCTAGCTCATTGCCATGTCATGATGGAGCTATACTTAGAACTGCCAGCTCATGATGAACCTTACTATATATGACAGCATCACTCTGTGACTCCTGTGACCCATTACTTCTCACTTGTATATAAGTGCTCATACTTTTAGCAGTTAGGCCCTAAGCCTAACTTGGTTTTCAATCCAAGACTTGTAGCTTCCACTCAGGACTCTCAGAGTCAACAGCCTGAACCCTCAGTCACTTCAATCCCCTCTTGAAGCTCTCCCCTTTCATCATCTATCAGGACACTTAGAAGTCGCCCTTATCATCAGGGACTTACTTGTTATACTGCGTAGCCAACCGGTACTGCGCTACTCACGTGATCATTGCCTCAGGAGGACAACCCACTAAGCAATCCCAGTCGTCACCAAACCAACCCATGCACGTCGCGTCTTTAAGGCCCTTGGACCTTAACACAATAGACTACATACAGTGAGCACAGTGAATCAAGGCTATAGTTTGTAACTAGGAGCTCACCTCAGTAAGGGCACAAAAGTGTACACAGACTGAGGGAGTGGCAGCAGTAAAATGCTGGGTATAAAAGAGAGTAACTAACTATTGGGGTACCAAACAGATGTAAAAATAAGGGTGACAGGTATTCTATTGAGGCCATGCAGGCTGTCTACAGTGAATGGTGTGCTTGTATATGCTATACTATGTTCTATATGGTATGGTATCAGTCCTATGCACTCTGAGATATCAGGGCCAATTGCCATATTTGCAATACTAGCCTGTATAGAGATACAGTGTCGGACAGCAAAAATCGACAAGTTCGCTAGCGCCCGATCTAGATTTTTTCAGGGAAAATGGACACCGGAATTGTGATCAGGGGGCCTGAAAACATCCAAAAACACACTTCTTGAGACTTTCCCACGCTTTTTACCTTTGGACGATTTTTTTTTCAATTTTTTTTATATTATGCCCTACCAAATTAGTAAGTTGGTGGTCACATTCATCACACAAATCATCACATGTTGTCACAGTGTCAGATTCAAACTCAGGCAACAGGGACTTGTGGGAAATATTGCTTGAGGGGTGTATTTTAGAATAAAAATAACTTGGTTAGGTATTGCTCACTATATTTCGAATGTTGTATCCCGTGGCATCTAGTCATATATCATTGAGAGTGAAAGGAATGTGAGCCTGGATGGTGTAGTGGTTATTGTGTTTTGCTTACATGACTGAGTGCCGGAGGTCTGTCGGTTCGATTCCCGGTTGGTGTATAATATTTTCATTATTATCTACACCCTCACAGATTTTTCCAGCCCAATCGGAGACCGGGATCGGACTCAGACAATCAAAATGAGTCGATTGAAGGTATTTCCAAGTCACGTGCATTAAATTTGCCTTTGGACGATCTTTTTTGGATGACATTTTTTAAAAGTATTTATTTGAGCTTTTCTAACAAAATTACAACTTTAAAACTTTTTGTCGATTTTTGCTGTCCGACACTGTATATGTTGGTGTATTGTATAGTGTAACAAGATATGTCCCAGGTGCTGTTGATAAGTGTAGAATGCAGAAAGGACTAGAAAGAGATAAGTACTGGTAAGTGACTATTACCCACCAGTGTTAGCCCCAGCCTGGGCATTATCCCATCCACCTGACAAAACATCTCTTCCTGACCTGTATATAGAGTGTAGCACTGTCCTGAGAGATATAGAAGTGCTGTATAAGGCAATACATATACTAGTACAAGGCATCTTGGTAGTTATTGTACTTGTGCCACCCATTGTCACTGTGGCCCCATGCTATATACAATACAATGGTCCAATGGGTGAACCCAGCCAGAGGAGCATGGCCCCACAGGAATATCTCTCAGCTGGATATCAATCTTGGTATGATCCTAGGATGCAGATGCCCATCAGTATCCCAAGCCACCACAAATACAGGCCAAAGCCAAGAACAAAACCCCAGTAGTGCTCACCTCAGACAGCACCCTGACTCCTCCAGATCCCCCTCTCCAAGTCTGCCTTTTTGATGTGGGTCCTGTGGCACAGGAGAGAGACACAAGAAAAATAAAACCACCAGAAAACCCATGTAAGATACAGTAGCTGCACACAAGTAACTCTAGACTTACCAAAGACCAACTAACATTGCTGAAAAATAAAAAGAAATAAAGGGTTCACCAATCTTATAATGAACACCTGGGAACATGTCCTAGCAAAAGAAATGGACCTCCTAAACAAATGGACAAATATGAGTGAGGTTTTAGTGGGTAGTAGATCCCAGCATTAAGCCACAACCTGAGTTCCACACTATCCCAATATGGGATGTGCATAAAGGTATTTTCTCCTTACCACTATAGTGTAAGGTGGTAATTTCCAACCTCTCAGTTAGCACAATTTTGTTCTTGCCACTCCTCCCTCAAAACTTGTCCATTCTTCATGAAATAAAGTGCATTCAGATCGCATTCAATAGTAGAACAGAATGTACTTATTAGATTTTTTAAATATCTTAAGCACTTACTGTTTTGACCCAAATTTGAAACATAATTTCAAATACCTATTTTTTCATCTTGAAAAGCTTTGTGTGAGCATGAAAACATTTATAACAAGTATTTACAAGGACTTTTATCAATCCTGAATAGCTGTGGATGATATTAAAAAAAGTTGCACTACCTGGAATCAAACTGGCAGACCTGCCACGTTCACTCATGTAAGCAAAACATAAATAACCACTACACTATCAGGTCTACCATTACAATCTCCTTTAATGATATATGACCAGCTTTTCACAATAAGAGTGGATCTGTGACTGTCTGACTACAAGACTGCTTAGATGAGCTATCTGGTATCTGGGAATCAACAGTCACTGCAGGAACAAGTTTATTTTGACATCTGATTTATGTAAGATTATCCGTTGTAATGACAGTATTTTCTGAGGTTACACGACATGTCAATTTCTTGTCATTCAAGTCTGAAGAGATCACGTAATGACACAATAATCACAGTCTGATTAGCCTCTGCCCAAAGCTAAGCTTATGGTTAGAATATTCATACACAAGATAATCAGACATGAGCTTATGGTCAGATTAAGACACACTTGAGATTCACTGAAGATCTGATTAAACACGGATTATGAAGTCATTATAGTCAGAAAATAAAACATAATTGAACTATGGCAATTATTATTAATCCTCATATATACGTGATATCACCCCTCACGCTCCCTCCCTCCTCTGCTAAAAAACGTGGCTGGTGAGGGGATGATATCCATATACCAGTGAGCTATGATGTGCATGATAAAGTTCACAGGTGTGAGATTGCTCAGAATGGGAAACAGTTTTGGATGAGCTTGAGGATGGAAAGACCCACCAACCAGATGTCCGCATAGATGGTGTATTTCCTTCCTGTGATGCATTTGGGCTAGGGAGGAAGTGGCAAGAATGTCATGAGCATGCAAATCGCATGAGATTTCTGGGCAATATATCACACACTGCCATGTATTTGGTTGTTCTTGTGAAAGTGCCCACATGCAAGCCTATGAGCTCACCAGAAATGCCAAAAGTTGCAAAGCTTGACAATGCCCTGTTGTGAGAGGAGGATGTTTGAGGGCTTGATACCTCTGTGGGTGACCTTCTTGGAATGCAAATATGCAAGACCTTGCAGGACCTAGGTTCCATAGAAGGATAAACTATAAAGGACATGAGTACATGAAAGGGGGTGCAGTGGAGAGAAAAGAAGGGGGAAGGGGAGGAGGGAAAAAAGTACAAGGTACACACTCCCTCAGCCAGAATGCGTGCAACCTCCTCTCCTATGCATACTGCACGACTGGAGCCCAAGTTGACACTTGGCATACCATCTTTCCAATAGCTTTCCACCCAGAAATGTCGCACAACTTTGGTTCCTTTAATGTCGAGGACTCACATACCGTTAGTAAAGGCGCCATTGACAAGTTCTTCCCCCTCTTGGTCTTGACCACTTAGCAATTTATCCGAATTATGGCTCGCACCATCTCGGAGCTGACAGTAATACGCCAGCAATGTGACGACTTCCTTGGCAAGTACCAAGCCTGCAGGGAACGCCAATGGTTTGCACATGAAGCATGCACCCTTGGGCGGCTGCTCAGGGTTGATGCCCAAATGCATCGCAGCGAAATTCTCCACCATCATCGCCGTGCAATGCGTACATGTTAAAGTCCAGCACTTCAACTTGGCTTTCCCCTTACGGTTGCAGGACAGAACACACCACATGAGTTCCATGTACATACCTGCCAGGCCACCGCGGAAACAAAACCTTTTGTTTGTCTGTCAGCATGTGCATACAAAGGGCATATGATGATGACTACCTACCAGAGCCACTGGAATCCTGTCGTAAGCACGAAGGACCATGTTCCCTGTGGGCCCCAAGGCACGTCCACTATGCCTACTTCTTCATGATAGCCATTGATGTCCTAAATCAGCGTCCAATTGTGCACCACAAAGCATGCAGCTGCCATTGCCCTTATGCATCACAGAGTCATGATACAATGTAACAGGTGCTCGCGGGCATTGCGTGCAGTAGCATGGTCTGCCAGCAGGTGTCAGGAACTCACTACTTTATGGGTAGTGAGACTTGACGACGGCGCGGAGTTGAAGGTGACTGATCCAAAGGAGCAGCAGGGAGATGTTGAGGAGAAAGAGGCAAAAGGTGAGGAGAGGCGGGACGGAGTAAACGGTGGATGACGGGCAAGCTGCTGATGATAAGGGAGCTTTGAAGGACTCCAGTGTGGGGGTTGACAAGAGAACAGTCTAAGGACTGTTCACCTAAATTCGTAGGTCTTATATACTAATACAGGGTGGTCTGTGTGCAGTTTAGGGTAGGTACAATTTACAGGTAACGGGGGACTGCACAGTCAATGCGCAGTAACTGCGGATTACATTATACATCTCGATTAGGGTCTAGTCCTAATGAGTCGCATCTTTGTTGATCGAGTCGCGTTGCATGTTCATTGATTGTTTAGTGGACGTGTCTTGTTGACAGTTCCCACAATCTGCCACGTGTTGATCAATGGGTTAGACACGCGTCCAAAGCGCATCTTGTCAGGTGACATTGTTGATGACCAATTCCTTGATAGGTTATGTGTTATCTTCCCAGGGTCACGGGGTCGTAGGTTCCCAGGATCACATGCTGATAAATCACGTGATGTACAAGTGGCAAAGGGGTCACATGATGAGTCATGTGTAGGGTCATGTGATATGTTTCCATGGTCATGTGATGCTGAAGTTATGGGTTTGTAGCTGAGACTGGGGGGCGCAAGTACCACTTGCAACAGCAGGCAGGTGAGGAACAGGTCCGTTGTCATCAACTCAAGGAGGATGTGGTGGTTGTGAGGCAGAGTGAGGTGCAGCATCATGCCAAAACGGACCAATGCAATTGAGGATGACCTGGCTTGCCTGACAGCACCCTCAACGTGTATATAGGAGTAGTGGCAGAGGATGTGCTCAGTGGAGGGCGGGGAGGGTTGGCTGAGTATCACGAAAAGGTAGCCATTTCTCAGCTAGGATGCATTGGACATCCTACATCCAGTCTTATTGAAGTGGCATGCACTTGTAGCAGAGGCCAGCAAAGGTGGGCGATCCATGTGACATTAATAGCAGGGCTTGAAGCAAGGTGAATGGGAAGTTGAAAGACGGCGAACCAGGAAAGGAACAAGAGAAACAGGGGGCAACAAAAGTGAAAAACAAGGAGGTAGAGGCAAGGCAGGTGATGCAAGGCTTAGTGCTGACGTGTCAAGTTGGTGGCAATGGTATCATGTGGGACCAGCGATAGTTAGAGGGAAAACAACTTAGAGAAAGAAAAAAAAAAGATGCATGTTGTCGATGAGCTAAGCAGACCATGAAAAGAGTAGGATTTACTATTTGGGAGTAAATCATAGTCAGATTATGATGCGATTATAGAAGAAGACAAGAGGAAAAAGAGGGGGGGAAAAGACACAGATTATCAGTCAAGGCCAAAAAGACGATGTCGGTTTTGTGTTGGAAAAGACATGGCATTCGGTCTCAATTATGTCAGCCTGTCTCAAAGTCAGATTATGCTTGGATTTTCTGACAAGTCAGCTTAGTGTGTCATTATATCACATTTTCCTCTTAGAATAACTACTGAAAATAAACTTGTTCCTATAGTGAGTGTGCATGTCACACATTTCTATTGAGATTAATTATCAGGCACTTAGATACAAAAATTAATCCCAATTTGAACTAAGTGCCCAAAAAACAAAAAGTGCAGAATCAGCATTTTTTTCCCCACATTTCTGCCTAAATTTCAGTTGCTTGGCCAGGTGCTCAAAACTCTGGCCCCCACAGAGGCATTGGCAATGAGCACCTTACACCATAGTCCTATGGCCTGGCTTCAGTGTACCACATGGGGCTGACACTCATCTCCTACCATGAGGCATATATTTTTCTTGATAGGTTAGTTTTTGGTAGCTACTTATTGAGGAATACATCACTTTCCAAAA
>Ga0307510_10002073_pt1 | contig 22649 bp, 24 predicted proteins | sample 12_EM_MG_FD_207224 | JGI IMG/M metagenome (GOLD analysis project Ga0307510, IMG submission 207224) | Populus trichocarpa ectomycorrhiza microbial communities from riparian zone in the Pacific Northwest, United States - 12_EM | ecosystem: Host-associated > Plants > Roots > Unclassified | place...
TGTGGACTCAATTTCTACCCCCAGGGCATGGCATAACTCGCTGGCGCTTAAGGGGCGCTTCGAATGTGATAGCCACATTAGCACCTCCATGGCGAGTCTTGCCTTGCTCCCACCCTGCTCCTTTATTCGCGCCAGGGTTGCAGAGTACGCCCCTCGGAGACCACTTCCTGCGGTCATCTCGTCAAGCTTTTTCTTTCTCTGGTGAATGGTAACCTCGTCCAGGACAGCGTCTATGCTAAGGGAAACGAGAAGAAATCTATGTCCTGTTAGCGAATATCCAAGAAGGCCTGGATTTGTTAAAGTGGTGGTTTCCACCCACATTTGTGAAATTTTTGTTGGAATTTCTCTCATAATCTCGGCTCTCAAGTCGCCGTTCATCGCTTTAGGTGTGGTATCTCTGGCTAATTTCATCTTCAGATAGCTTTTAATATCTCCAGTCGTAGGAGCGACAGATATTGTGATCGCCTCGGTGAAATATCTCTTGATCTCATCCCGAATGTGAGGTCTTCCAGTAAGGAACACCCGCGTGGTCGGTAAAGCCCGCACAATGTCTTGCAGCGACTCAAGGAGCTCTTGTCGATTCTTCGGGAGACATTCGTCTAAGCCATCGATACAAATGAACACTCCCGGCAGTGATGCGATTGTCGTCTTGAGTATTTCCACCAAGTTCAAGGGTTGCATAGCCCGTCTGTCAAATCCCCCTTTCCCGTCATGGAAAGCCTGCCGCACGGCCTCCGGGATTCCATCTCTTTTTGAAAGCTGCTTGAGGATTGCGCCCAACATGCTCGCGGCAGACTGATCCTCCTGAACTAGGTAGTCGCAGTACAGGCCAGACACAGTGATGTCTCTGTGACGGGCCTGATCACACAACCAGTCAATAACTAAGGAGCTAGCATTGCTGACCGTCAGTGGCATCTACATGTTTGAGAGGGTCTTCCTACTGACCTGATATATGTCTTCCCAACGCCTGGATGACCGTAGCAGAATAGAACAGCTTGCCTCGGTACCCCTTGCCTACCACTCCACTCCCGAAACTTGTTCCTTTGTAGAAGCCAACCTCCGACATCCTTCACCCGTTTGGCTCGCACACTTTCGTGTGTGTGCTCAGGGTGTAGGGGCGAGAGCCACTGCTCAATCTGGTCGCCTTCGCCGACTGGATTTAGATTTATAGAAATGGAATTGCGGCAATTCATTACGTTCCCGCAGTTGACATTACCCCAACAAAAGGACTGCATATTTGTCGCTCGTTCGATGGCGGGTATGGTGGATGCTCCGTTTCGCTGTGGATGCGGTTCCGCAATCATTCAGGGGAAAACGGGTTTGTGAGTTTTCTAGTGCTCGATAGGGAAGGCGTGATTTGGCTCGTTTCTTTGGTAACGCCGTCTAATGATATCTACGAGTACGCCATTCAAATACTGTTAGGTGGAAGGGAGGTAGCTAGAGAGTGGCCTAACCCACCAGAGGCCGCATAAATTATAAGGCAGCGCTGCATATCCAGAGTGTGTGTGATACCGTATTTTGCTTCTCCCTTGGGCTGTCTGAAACAGTACGAGTAAAATTCGCAGCTGGGCACACTCCTCCCGTTTTGGAAGAATCCTAGTATTGTGATCCGTTAGATTTTAGCGGTTGCTATTGATATGTTGAGTTATTTAGGATTTAAAAATCCGATATTCATATCCCAAAATCGCTAAGTCACGACTGACCTGGAGCCTGGTGCGAACTTTACTCGAGCACGAACTCTGGCAGACCGCCCGAGGGATAAGCACATAGACACTAGTACAGTATCGGTATCTCAGTAGCCCGGTAGAGCACTTGCCGGCCAGCCTTGCCGCTGCACGCTTGCGAGGCGAGTTACCATCAGGCAACAATTATACAGTAGAAACTTGCTAAACTCGCTATGCAGCCAGGCCCACCATTCAAGGGTTGTGGCCCATCGGAGAGTAGACTTGTAGTCACCGCCCCTCATGCTGGCCAGTTAGAGTGCGACAATCTGGTGGCTTGCGTAGCGAGTTTGGCGAGTTTCTGCGGGCACTGTGGGGTTTGCATGTGTGTTTTCAAGCTGAAATTCGCATACGTCCTATTGGGCAACCCCACGGCCTGTACGGCGCTGATAAGAATTTCCATTCATCCCTCCGGTTTTCCCCAGATATATGACATTGGGAACCGGGCCAGTATCTCTACTCGAGTAGAATGATTCGTTTTGATCCCACGGGTGCCGGATTGAAGATGTCGCAATCACCGCACTTTCTAATCCGGCGAATGTCGGATCGGGGCTAAAGTAAGCTAAAGTGAAATACAGTAAGGCAACTGGGCCAACAGGAGGGCGCGAAGAACGCCAACTCCCCACAGCTCACTTTTATATCCGAGTGTGAATTTGGGAAAGTGGGTGTGCTGAGGGAAAATTTTTATTCGTGTTACACAAAGCGTGGGGCTATGCACGCGAGCTCTTGCTCTAAAGCGCACATGCGGATGTCATCCTTGCTTGGTGCTCACTGGTCGCAACCCTGCAGAGGTGAGGCCGGTGGTAGCTGTTCTCCAGGACCATCTGAATATCGGCTCCTGTAAACGAGATAGCAATTACGGTAGATTGACCCCTTCGGGTCTAAAACTCGTCCGCAGTGCCGACATAGGCACAATACTCGAGTACAGTATCACATGGGCTGGAGCAACCTTGCTGCTTTTAGGTCTATGATACCTTTTGTGAGTTCATTCCCTGGCTGTCTTCTCTCTACCGGTGTTTCCTTGACATAGAGACGATTGGACGGCACTACGGAAGAAACCAGCCAAATCATCCTTCTTTCTCGAGCACTAGAAGGCTATTAAACCAATTTCTCCTCTTGGATTAGCACAGAGAAACCAAGCACCCACAAAACGCACGATGGAACGAATCACAAAGAGGCAATCGCCTAGTTCTAGCAATGTCAGCTGTGTGAACGCAACGAATAGCCCCAACACCACTATCACTCTAAAAGCCGATGACGAAGATAGCCAGATTAGGCAGTGGCTCTCACCACTAGAGTTTCGGTACCGACATCTGAGTGTGCAAAATACCCGGATCAATGGTGTGGGATATTGTCTTCTAGAAAGAAACGAGTTTCAGGAGTGGAGTGGGAGCCAAAAGGTGCCGAAGCAGGCTGTTTTATTCGGCTACGGGGGTCCTGGTGTGGGGAAGACACATATCAGGTCAGTGGCAAAGCTCTCTCCAATAAGTGGACTTCGCTGACGGCCAGAAACATTAGCTCCTTAGTTATTGACTGGTTGTGCGATCAAGCTTATAATCGAGATATTGTTGTTGCTGGCCTGTACTGCGATTACCTTGTCCAGGAGCAGCAGTCCGCGGCCAGCATGTTGGGTGCAATACTTAAGCAGCTTTTGGAGAGAGATGAAATTCCGCAGTCCCTGCGGCAGGTTTTTCGTAAGGAGAAAGGGGGGGTTGGTGGACAGGCTATACGACTCTCAGATTTGGTGGAAGTACTCAAGACGACGCTCGCATCGCTGCCGAAAGTGTTTATTTGTATCGATGCCTTAGATGAATGTCTCCCGAAGAATCGACAAGAGCTCCTTGAGTCGCTGCAAGACATTGTGCGGGCTTTACCGACCACGCGGGTGTTCCTTACTGGAAGGCCTCACATTCGGGACGAGATTAAGGGATATTTCGCCGAGGCGATCATGATAGCCATCATCCCTACCGTTAGGGATATCGAGAGATATCTAGATGAGAGATTAGACCGAGATCCCACACCTAGCGCTATGGATGGCAATTTGAGGGCTGAGATTTTGAGAACAATTCCGACAAAGATTTCCCAAATGTGAGCAGAAACTACCAGTACAACTAACCCACCCTATTTATAAATTCGCTAACAACAGGATATAGGTTTCTTCTCGTTTCCCTTAACGTAGACGCAGTCCTGGAGGGGGTTACAATTTACCAGAGAAAGAAAAGGCTGGACGAGATGACCCAAGGGAGTGGTCTTCAACATGCGTACTCGTCAGCCCTGGCGCGGGTGAAGGAACAGGGGAGAGGCAAGGCAAGGCTCGCCATGGATGTGTTAATGTGGCTGTCACATGCGGAGCGACCATTAAATGTCGACGAGCTATGCCATGCCCTGGCGGTTCAAATTGGATCTATAGACCTTGATTCTAATAACGTTCCTGCTATAGAAACATTGCTAGGATGTTCTTTAGGGCTTATAAAAGTTGAGCGGTTCTCACACACAGTCCGTCTTGTACACTACACGCTCCAAGAGTATCTGTCTCTTAATACCGACCTGTTCCAGGGTCCCCACTCTATGATTGCCCAGGTTTGTTTAACTTACCTCAACCTTCGGTGCATGAGATACTTTTCGACTGCCCTTGATCAGCTCCCACCAGCAATGCAGTTTCTTGAATATGCTTCTTGTTACTGGGGAACACACGCTAGGAGGGAAACCACCGAAAGTGTGAACACACTGGCACTGAGACTTCTTGGTGGATTCGATAGGCATATATCGTCGAGGATACTCTTATCTCACAGCAGTTGGAATGGGGACCGGGGGCTGAGCCAGAGTAACGCTATCGGGTTTACGGGGCTCCACTGCGCCGCATATTTTGGGATCGTGGAGACCGCAGTTGCTTTATTGAAGACGGGGGAATGGGATCTCAACGCAACTGACGTGGGGGGTAATACGGCTATCTCGTGGGCTGCCAGAAAAGGCCATAAGGAAATGGTCGAGATGTTTTTAGAGTGGAAGGGTGTCACTCCAGACATTGCGGATAAAGATGGCCGGGAACCCCTCTCGTGGGCTGCTGGAAATGGGTGTGAGGACGTCGTGAGGACACTTTTGGGACAGAGCTATGTGAATCCCAACACTACGGATAAAGGCGGTCGGACGCCTCTGCTATGGGCGGCTAGAAATGGGTGTGAGGGGGTTGCGAAGATACTTTTAGAACGCGATGATGTCAATCCCAACATTGTGGATGAAGAGGATCGAACACCTCTCTTGTGGGCGGCTAGAAATGGGTGTGAAGGTATCGCGGAGATGCTTTTGGGGCGGGGTGAGGTCCATCCCAACGCTGCAGATATAGACGGCCGGACACCTCTCTCGTGTGCGGCTGGAAATGGGTGCGAGGGCACCGTGAAGATACTTTTGGGACGGAGCTATGTGAATCCCAACACTACGGATGAAGACGGTCGAACGCCACTTTTGTGGGCGGCTAAAAATGGGTGTGAGAGCGTCGCGAGGATACTTTTAGAACGCAATGATGTCAATCCCAACATTGAAGATGAAGAGTATCGAACACCTCTTTTGTGGGCGGCTAGAAATGGGTGTGAGGGCGTTGTGAAGATACTTTTAGAACGCAATGATGTTGATCCCAACGCCGCAGATAAAGATGGCCGGACACCTCTCTCGTGCGCAGCTGGGAATGGGCATGAGGCCATTGTGAAGATACTTTTAGAGCGGGAGGATGTCACCCCCGACAGGGCAGACTGGGGGGGCCGAACTCCTCTCTCGTGGGCAGCGGAAAATGGCAATGATGACTCCGTGAAGATGCTGTTAGAACGGAAGGATGTCATCTCTAACACTAGCGATACATACAATCAAACACCTCTCTCGTGGGCAGCTGAGTTTGGACATGAGGACATTGTGAAGCTGCTTATAGAACAGAAAGATGTCGCTCCCAACACCGCTGATAAAGATGGCCAAACACCTCTATCTTGGGCAGTCATAAATGGGCATGAGGGCATCGTGAGGATCCTCTTAGCACGGGAGGATGTCGCTCCCAACACGGTGGATACTGAAGGACGGACACCTCTCTCGTGGGCAGCTGGGAATGGGAATGATGACGCCGTGACGATGCTACTAGAACGACAGGATGTCACTCCGGACATTGTAGATAAAGACGGTCGAACACCTCTCTCGTGGGCGGCCGAAAATGAAAATGAGGACGTCGTCAAGATGCTTTTGGGCCATGGGGGTGTCACCCCTGACACCCCGGACAAAGAGGGGCGGACACCTCTCTCGCGGGCAGCTGGAAACGGGCATGTGGAAGTCGTGAAAATACTTTTGGAATTGGGGGATGTCACTGCCGATATTGTGGATATAGACGGCCGAACGCCTCTCCTGTGGGCGGCTGGAAATGGGCATGGGGACATTGTGGAGATGCTTTTGGAACGGGAGGGTGTCACCCCCGTCACTCCCGATAAAGATGGTCGAACACCTCTCTCGTTGGCTGCACAGCGTGGACACATTAGAGTAGTGGAAATGCTCCGAGACCAGCGCCGTGTCAGCCGGGGCGCTTTGGCCAAAGACCTCCCTAGCCAAATAGGGCTTGGACGGGCTTCAGATAAGCAACAGGAAGAAGTCCTAGAGCCCCTGTTGGGAAATCGCGGCTCGGTCCCCCCGTCGGAGGGTGGAGATCGCTCAATAAACATGTTTCCATCTGGTCCCTCCAAGTCATCTCAGGGCCCTTCCAAAAGGATCCGCAGATCTTGACATTCACAAAAAAGCTCTTCTCCAGGCCCCTCTCGCTTGCACAATTGCATCGTCAAGCTGTCAAGCCTCACGCTCAGTTCCCCCCTCATAGCCCTCCTTTTGCCTTATGTGTATTACTCTTTAGCATCCTCGCGATCAACATGCTAATCTTAACGCATCATATTATCTCCTTATTTTGCTTTATGAATTGCGTGGTATGGTGCTTATATATAGCTGGTTCCTGCTCGCTGCTTGGTGACATTGCTTTCGCACTTTATTTTCCTCCTCTTCTGAACTGCGCTCATTCCCACCCCCGTTTCGTCAAATCCGATATCTGCGTAAGAATGAGCTTCGTACGGGTAAAGTAGGCGACCTTTTTATGACAGCAAATTCCGCCCATGGAATACCAATTTAGTGTTTATCGCAATTTTTGTTTCCCCTACCTTTTTTCTCTTTAATTCCTTACTTATTATACATTTCCACATTTTTGAGGTGGAACAAAGGAAACATCCTGTCCTATGGGGTGTGGTTTCTCGTGCGCGTTTTTTTATTTCGATCCTTTCCTCTGAGAGTTGGCTTTAGTGGGGTTTGTAGACATTGCTATGGCTTGTACCCGAGTTGGAACACTATAGAACAATTAATTCCCCATCCGGCTCAGGATATTCCTGAGTAACCATCGGGACCGGCGAATATAGGCTACCACCATCGGGCTCAAGTCGATTCAGATTAAATTTGTGATACCAATAGCGTTTAACATAAAACATCCGCAGTTAACTCAACGTACTAACAGATACATGAGGGGGTAAGTTACTCGAGTCGTCTACTATATTTTTATCTATTATTTTAGCTGATAGATGCCGGATCTGTATACCCAGGATAATACGTTGAATCACCCACCTACGGTAAAACTTAGGGCGCGGCGAACTGGTGGGGGCTACCCGAGGGCTGGACCTCACAGAGTCTTGAACGCTCGGGATAGATCAAGCTTTTTCTTTTCGGGGGGTATATTGGTTCCCATCGCCTTCAAAAACAATGGAGGTATGATACCACATCTCGTACTACATTCTCATGTTGACCTGCTCCGACATCTGCCCGCCAGCACTCTGGGGTGTGGGGCTCAGTCTCAGGATCCTCTGCAGTTTTTATCTTCCTTCGAGTATAGCTTTTTCCTACCGGTATATTAGTGAATTATCACTCGCTGAGATTTGTGCCTCGCCGCGAATCCTACGGTTTCCGTGGGATTGGATGTGGTGAGAATGGACATACTGTTGTTGACTAGCTGCCTTGGAGGAAAGATTTGGTCTCAGGGAGGATATAAGAAAGCCTGTTCTTCCCTTTTGTCAATTTGTTATCAGTTATCATCGCATTCACCTGTTGTTTACTTGGTCCTCTACTCTTTGTCGAAGTCATTCATTACCGCATACGAGTTAATTATTCTTTCCTGTTTCTTTGATAACTTTTCTCTATCAAAATTACTCGTACCAATAAAGTTTACACGTCACCAGGCCACTGGAAACTCTGTTCACTGCGCATAACCCTATCCTGCTGAAAACCGCCGGGCCCATACCTGATAACCCTCACCGGCTACTCGGACTCTGCTGACATTCAAACAGCTCGAAAACTATGCCTTTTACGGGTTGAAAGAAAACTTTTCCAAAAGAGGTGCCCAATCTTGGCGCGGAGACACGAGTATGGTTCACTTGGTAAAGGTATATCTGGCTTAGTTTGTAGGGCTTAGCGTGACTGGTTATATGGGCATTCAGAGAACACTAATTTTGGTCAACCGGGTGTTATTTTGGTGCCTTATCCCACCTAGGTCCTTATCACAACTCAGGTGGTATCACGTAGCCTTTATGGGGATGGCGGTACACCAAAAGGGGAACATATGAGCAGAAAAGAACGTCCGTGCTAAATTTAGATAGAGTAAAAGAGATGCCGTCCTCTGCACGGAACCCACCACAGACATTAATGGCTCAAGACACGTTCCCAGAAGGGAACAAGTAGCAGTCAAAGTGGTGATTATAGCGGTAGAGCAATTGGCCTTAGGGGGCTATATAACCGAAGGGTTTGATCTCTGGTGGCGAATTGTCTGATACTCTTCTACTGTACACTTTACCCTCCAAGAATACAAATTACCAGAATCATGGCTCTCAACCTAGCCTCTCGGATGCGGTTCCCTAGAGGCTTTCTCTATCGCTCCTATCGCACCACTCACCATCATTCTCGCTATTTTACCAACACTGCGCAGGCAAGTGGCCCCATGATAGTGGTTTCGTTATGTATGCTAAATTGTTAGCTCTGTAGAGGCGAGTGGCCAGTGAGGCCTCAAGTGAAGCCACTGTGAAGCATGGGGGTTTTCGGATCCCGACTGAAAGCGAAAGGCTAGCCACTCTAGAGACAGTAAGGACCTGATCACATTCGCTTTAGCACATACTAACTTGAAGTAAAAAGGAAGTCGCATCTCTCAAAGGATCTATTAAAGATGGATTTGCGAAAACCGATAACGTGATTGGAAATCTAAGGATGGGTAGCATTTTCGGCTTTTTTGGATGTGCAGGCGTAAGTGGTCCAGTGGGCCCCGGTTTCCGTAGTTATCTCGCTCACATAGTGAAATCTAACGTGATAGTGGATACTCAAAATATTATATTACGACCTCCCAGAACACTTGGAAATGGAGGATTAGATTGATTCCCTCGTGCGTTCCTCTCGTTAGCAGGGTTGCTGAGTATGAACTTCGAAGGACATTCCCCTGGGTCATTTCATCGAGCTTTTTCTTTCTTGGGTGGATAGTGACCTCCTCCAAGACTGCGTCAAGGTTAAGGGAAACGAGAAGGAATCTGTATTTTGTTGTTAGCGGATATAAAATAAGGCCTAGATTGGCTGAAGCGGTTGCTTCTACTGACATGTGGGAAATATTTCTCGGAATCACTCTCATGATCTCTGCCCTCAAAGTGTCGTTCATCGCGCTGGGTGTGGGATCACTATCCAGTCTCATCTCCAGATATCTCTCAATATCCCCAATGGCAGGGATAACCGCTATCATGATCGCCCCCGTGAAATATTTCTTAATCTCATCCTGGATGTGAGGTCTCCCTGAAAGGGACACCCGCGTGGTCGGCAAAGCCGGTACAATTTCCCTCAGTGACTCCAGAAGTTCTCATCGATGTTTCGGAAGACATTCATCTAAACCATCGATACAGATGAAAACTTCCGGTAGCGATGCGATCGTCGTCTTGACAATTCCTACCAGTTCGTAATCGAGATATCGTCGTTGCTGGCCTGTACTGCGATTACCTTGCCCAGAAGGAGCAGTCTACGACAAATATGCTTGGGGCAATCCTCAAGCAGCTTTTGGAAAGATATGGAGTCCCAGAGCCCCTGCGTCAGGTTTTTCGTGTGGAGGAAAAGGGGCTTGGTGGAAGAGCTGTTCAACTTTTAGACTTTGATTGCAACTAGTCAATAACTAAGGAGCTAATATTTCCGACAGTCAGTGGTTTCCACCCGCTGGCGAGAACTTCCTCACTGGCCTGATATGAGTCTTCCCCACACTCGGATCGCCGTAGCAGAAGAAACCAGCCTTCTCTGGTATCCCTTCGCTACCACTCCACCCCCGAAACTCGTCCCTCTCTAGAAACCAGCCTCCCACACCATCCACCCGGCTGGTTTGCACACTTTGATGTCTGTATCGAGGTTCTAGTGGTGAGAGCCACCGCTTAATCTGGTTACCTTCGTCATCTGCTTTGTTCACTGTGATAGTCTTGTTGTAGCTATTCGTTCCGTTCCCACAGTCGACATTACCGCAACCGAAATGTTGCATATTCGTTGTGCCCTCCATGGCGCATTTTGCGGGTACTTGGTTTCGCCGTGGGTGCGGTTCTGTAATAACTCAGGGGTACAAATGGGTTCGTGGGCTTTCTAATGCTCAAGAAAAGCGGTGGGGATTTGGTTTCTTCGGCAGTGTTGTTGCCTGATCATTATTATGCCAAAGAAACTCAAATAGAAAAAAGAGAGCCAAGGAGCGCCCAAAATTAGCAGAGCTATCACAAATCGTAAGACACCCCCCGCCCATATTAAGCCTATCGGTATCTGTGATACAATAATGGCTATGATATCGATGCTGCCTATATATGAGCACTAGCCTTTCGTTAGCCTCGACGTGCAACTACAACCATTAGCCAGCATGGTCCCTGCAAGCCACTCGAACCACCAAACGCGGATGAGAAACATTCAAGTGGTTTACTTGGGCCACAGTGGCTACTGTGCTGACCACCCCTGGTTTCTTTTCAAACAAAACCCACCAATTAGTATTTGTTTAGGTAGGGGGGGTGCCCCGAGGTCGAGGAGGCTGTCTAATTGAAGATCTGATAGTCAGCCGCAAGCAAAAATATCGTTCGCACGTTTCCCGAGCTGAAATTCGCATATTCACGTTTCCTGTGGTGTCAAACAAACCCGGGTGTGTGTGGTATTAATAAAAGATTTCATTCAGCCCCCCCGCTTTCCCGCGATTTAGTACTGGTATTGAAATGCCGCAAGGGGGCAACTTTGCTATGATATAGGCCCAAAAAATCGGCGTGGGTATCAAGGCCAAGCGGACACTGCATTGGATTCCGGGAGGTGAATATTATGTTCTAGTGAATGAGGCGACAACTCCACTGATTTACGGGAATCCACCCAAGTTACCGGCGGTGGTCTGGAGTTTCCTCCACCCTATCCTCCCCTGTACTGCTGTACTCGAGTGCATTCTACTCGGGGCGAAATATCACACATGATGGACCAGCGGTAGCGTGGGCTCCCGCTGATCCGATACCCCCCCACCTGCATGCAAATACCCGCTGTCAGACATGGCAACTACCCGCACGTGCCACAGCGTGTTTGCTCGCTTCCCACCGGGGCTGTGCTCCGTCATCCCTGCAAGCACACTGCGGATTAGTCCCTCGCAAAAATTCATAAAGAACATGGAGAAGAATGTCGGACCAGATTCCATACGAGCCCCGGCTGGCAGCTGTTATTAACGTGATACGATACTGGATCACTTGCTACGCAGACGAGTAAAAAAAGCTTGAGGCGCCAATCCCTTAACCTGTACGATCGTTCACTCACCTCTAGCGTGGCACTAACAGGATGATCGCCAAAGGCCAGGACAAGAATCAGGAAAGCTGGATCTACACATTTAAGCGCAGGAAACGCACAAGCAACCGCCAACTGCCAACGGAACAATTCTAAAAGGAATAAAAAGAATAAAAAAGAAGACTTAGAAGATACAAAAAAGATCATAAGAGCCTCCTGCTAGCAATGAAGGTCCGAGTACACGTAGTAGAGGAGTTCTATGGTTTCATTTAATTATCCGCCGAGGTGGTGCAGCACAACCATCAGTCGCCTCTCTGAAAGGCTTATTCTCACCCCAAGTAGTGTGCGGGGAAGGCTATCGTGGTATGACTGACAAATAGAGTCAAAACTGGAAACAAGTCAGTGCTAACTAAAGGGAAGATGTGATCAGAGACTTTGTTCGCTTGCCTCATACTAAACTAACCAGAATAAATAGAGCCAGTTTGGAGGCAAAGTTTCTGTTCCCTTCTCCAATACAAATCGTCCTATTCCTTCCATTTCAAAATGGAGAAGGACCATTTTCACAGGGGTAGTCTAGGTAATGCATTGCATGAGGCACATTTCAAAATCTGTCATTATACTAAATAATGAATATGACTGCCAATCCGGGAATCAGGGAAAAAGCATGTCGGTTGTGCTTGTGGTATGTGACGACAGTGATGGAGGTCTGGTTTATGTGCAGGGAAATATCCCATCGTACAAGCACCACAATGACACAGCTATGAGCCGCACTGTCCGCACGAGAAAAACCTGTGTCAGTTGCTGATAGGAAAACTGAGATGTGTTCAATATTCGATGTATATGACAAGTGTGTTCACAAAGGAGTGACCGTGAGAAGTCCAGGTGATGTACAGAGAAAGGAACGCAGCTCAGACTAGATACAACAGAGAGTGCACAAATACACAAAACAGGAAAAACTCATACAACGAAAACATCCCAAGTGATAGTAACGGCTCTAGACTAGTCGTACCCCAAACTAATAATCATACCCCAATGTTTCAAAGCCAAACAAATACGTTGAGATAATAACAAATATGAGAGAATGAGAATCTGATGAGTTCAGAGATATAAGAAAACCAAAACCATCGAAGCGACCTATTCTATCGATCAACCTTCTTCGATGTGTCCACTGTCGGAGGCGGTGAGGATGGTGCCGCTGCCCTTGTCGCTTGAGATCGTTGGCACCGATAGATGCCGAGATGACAATGAGGGCGCCATGAGAGAGTTAGGGGTGGTGGGTGGGTAACAAAAAAGGCGAGCTGTAGCGAGCTTGGAGAAGAGAATGCGAGTCGTAGCGATCATCGAGGTTCTCAACTCCTGGGAGTTGGTGGCTCTACCTAGGCAGGTGGCTCTCCGGTCCGTGCATAGAGCGCCATGACCTCCGAGAAACCGGACTAACCTTTCTCCGAAGACCTCTATGCAATTCCGCCGAGCTTTGCCCAATTGGCAATGGGTTGTTCCAACCCAACATCTAACAAATAGGATTCCAGCTAATACAGGTGACGCAAGGAAAGCCTTCAAGTTCTGGCCGACACGGACACTGTCCGATCTGCTCTCCCCCTGAAATGTGTCGGATTGACTCTGGGAAATTCGGTTATGCAGTTGAGTGGATATGCAGATATGTTGGGATGCGGGTATATGGGAATGCGGATGTGAGAGGATGCGGATATTCGGGTATGAGGGTATGCGGGGGGACAGTTCTGGGGCGTGTGACATGGTAGTTCTCGGTGGTTTGGCACCTAGGAGTGTTGGGTTGTTGATTGTTAGACAGAATGATATGTGTTGTAGCTTGTTTTAGCTGGGGCGAGTGCGGTAGGGGAGGGAGAGAGAAAAGGATCGGTAAGTGCTGGGCATTCGAAGCTATTGGAAGCGTACCAGCAAGTTTCCATTTTGGTTGAGCTGTCGTAGTGAATGGGCAAATGAGATAGGTTGAGGTGTAGTCTCTTGGCTAATGCAAGGACTCGGAGTGGAAGAAATTGAAGCAGAAGTCTTTGCAAAGCGATACTTTAAGTCCTGAACGCTCACAGTAATCACAAACAAAGAGAGTCCGACGTATTTTGCCTTTGGGGCCATTCTGAGCGGTGGTAAAGGCTTCGTATTTTGGAGTTCCTGGGGGTGCTTTTGAAAGAATGCGGCAGAGGACGCAGTATTGTGACCTTTTGGCTTTATTCCGTGCAAGTCCATGAACAACAGGATCCATTCTCATGGGAGGAAGTGGGGTGCATTTTGTAATATAGCCTTGTGCTCGGCTTCGTGAATTGTTTCCTAGGGGGGTACTACTGGGACAGTTGCGGCCATTTGGCTGGGGGAGAGCCAGAGGAGGAATTGTCGGTAGTCGCTGTATACGTGTAGGATTAAATCGAGCAAAGCGGTCTACCGGTAAAGGAAGTATCCGATTATGTCGGGGTTGGGTATGCTCGTATGGTTCAAGGGCCGGCACCGGTGGAAGCTTGTGTGGAAGTTGAAATTCACGGCCATCTGGGTCAATCGCTGCTTCATGATCAGACAAGTCCTCGTGGTCGGCCAGGTCTCCATTCTCCACAATCTCCCCACATTGACATTCGCCTAACTCTCGTCCCCTCCCCTGGAACTCCATCTCGCCCTCACGGCCGTCATCGGCGTCTGGTTGGTCACCCATAGAGTCCGGTTGCTACAATCTCTGAAACTCTCGGAATCTCTTTAAAATATATTTTGCATTGTGAGTCCTTACATCATAATTACTATGGATTATCGCTAACTTTACTTTCTACAGCTACTCTCTCCGTTGCTACCCCTCCAACTCCCTTAGTGCGGCCTTAGCGCCAGTGCTTGAAAACGGTTTAAGGGATGAGATGAGTTTTAGCCGCGAACGACTGTCATCACGTGTCCTATCTAAGGTTACATAATATCCCCTGCCACCTTTTTTCAGCCTCCAACAATGCGACTACGAACCGATCGATATTCTACAATGCCCTATGCGCTGTGGCCTGGGCACGGAGAAACCGATATCTTGGCAACGGGGCCAAGCAGTTGACTAGCCATCTCTAGCTCGGTTGGTAGAATTTAGTGTCACTGGTAATATGAATTGATGGCCTAAGGTCGCTAACTCCTACAGGGGAGCCAGTACAGACCACAGCTCCCTCTTTTTGCATCTAAGTCTTACTTCTCCCCTCCCGTACCGCACAAACTACGGACATCCGGCCGTACCCAGCCCGAGTATGGTGATACTATCCGAATTCACGGCAAAAACGAGAAAGGGGACGGGTTGTCAAGATTTATGTTTCATCACTCGTGTATCGTTGACTTGCGCAGTGTTGGAAATTGTCGGTGGCGGGGTAGTGATCTGCCGTGAGGGTTTTGCACAGCGGAGTGGAGAGGCTCAAGTGAGAGCACGGAATCCATATCGAGCGATGAAGAAGTCCATAAATTAATTAAGTTGTGTGCGAAAAGAGGAAAGTCTTGGGGAAAGAGCGGAGAGGGAGAATTTAGGTGATGAAGGGACAGGAAGGAAGGAAAAATAAGTATAATAGAAATCATTTCATCACTTGCGCGTCCATCCGCCAATGCATATGCGTATCGCTGCTGCCTCAGAATTGTCGCCAAGGGAGCGGTTGCTGCCTAGACCATCTAAATCACGGGTAGTAATGCCGTTGCACCACACCACACCACAGCCCAACATTGCACTTTCATTTTCGCTTACGGGGAGCCAGCCCCCTCAGGGTTTTCAACAACAGCTAGATTGAATGGAAATGTAGTTAGTTTGTCGGTCCTCTAATCCTCTCAATTTTTTCTTCTCTGGCTCCACGGTGGGGCTTCGCACGGGCTCTCCAAGTGCAAGAGCTAAAGTTCATAAGTAAAAGCGGGAAGGGGTGTTATGGGAAATTTTGTTCAGGGCGAGAATAGAAATCCTGGGGGCCTCCACTGCTTATCACCTTTTCAAAATCTGCGACACAATGAATCTCATGCTTCGACCGGGTTGTCCTCATGAATGACCCTCACCCACGCTCATCTTTTTACATTTGTGCGCTCCAAGGTATGATGCTATACAGAACCCGCGCCTCCACCCCACACATTAGAAATAGGTTAACAAACCAACAATAAACGCACAACCCATTAGAAATCGTATGATATATAATATTATTAAAAGACCCAAAAGGATGTACAAATGGCCTCTAAAATATCCTAAATATTCCAATCACCATATAAGAAAGCACATGAAATATTCTAATCGTTCTCATAGGGTATTAAAGAAATATACTTAGTTATGTCTCCGCTATTGCAATGTCGGCTGTGTACAGGCAAAGTCGGAAACACAAACCAAGGAGAGAAATATGATATTATTCAAGAAAATATACATATGCAACGGGTTAGAAAATTCAACAACGCTAAGATTGGTAGGTAGATAACCCGAGTGAGAAGATGCAACATGGAAAATATAAAGGAAGAGCTGGGAAGGGTGAATCGAGATAGGAACATAGTGGTGGGACAGTGTATATGGCAGGCTCGAGGATTTCGTCGCGTGGCCAGAACGGGCTGCCGATGCCAAGACCTCCGGGCCCTTTTTGAAGGGTACTGAGATGATTCAGAGTGCCCAGGTGGCGAAAGACCCGTGGAGCTATTGATGCGGGCTGCCTGAAGAACGAAACCATGACCCTCGAATCGCCGCCTTAGAGTTCGCCCAGGTTGCTTTTCGGAGGTCGGTGTAACTGCTGTTTGGCCGGTGAGATCGGTCATCATGATGCTCTGGTTAGCGCTGCACCATTCGGGGAGCGGTTCCACTGGACTAGTGAGCCCACGTTCCTTAGTTGATGAGAGAGGTTTTCGACACGCTTTACCTGTAGTGGCGGGAGTGAGATCCCCCAGTTCCAAAAGCCTGTTCACGACGTCCCTATGTCTATTTCTAGCTGCCCACAGGAGGGGTGTTCGGCCGTCTGTATCTGCAGTGTTGGGAACAATATCTTCACGATCCAAAAGCATCTTCACAACACTCCGGTGGTCGTCTCCAGCTCCCCACAAGAGAGGTGTTCGGCCATCTTTATCCGCAATGTTGGGAATGATATCCTGACGATCTAAAAGGATCTTCACAACGCCCTCGCGCCCATTTGCAGCTGCCCACAAGAGAGGCGTCCGACCATCTTTATCAGCAATGTTGGGAATGATATCCTGACGATCCAAAAGCACCTTGATAATGCCCTCATCCCCCTTTACAGCTGCCCACAAGAGAGGTGTTTGTCGCGTAGTGAGTATTTGTTGTGAATATCAAGATGCCCTGGACCTTTTGGAAGGCTGAGGTTGCTCGGAGGGCATAGCCGGAAAAGTCCCTGTCGAGCTACCGCTACTCGCTGAGCGAGGGGGTGAACTCTGCTCTTCCAATGGCCGCTTTTGAGATCCCACATGTGTCTTCTTAGAAGTGTGAATAAGAGCTGTTTGGCTGGTAAGGCCTGTCGTCACTATATCTTGGTTGATTCTACACCGCTTTAGGAGAGTTTCGACTACTCGAGAGTGTCCGCACTCCGCAGCCCAGGAGAGTGCTGCCCGACCGTCTCTATCCGTAGTATCGGGAGCGACGTCCTCCCTTTCCAAAAGCATCTCCACGATGCCCCCATGTCTATTTCCAGCTGCCCAGGACAGAGGTGTTCGACCGTCTTCGTCCGCAGTTTCGGGAGAGACACCCTCCCGTTCCAAAAGCCTTTTCACAACTCTCGAATTCCCATTCGCAGCTGCCCACGAGAGGGGCGTCTGACCCCAGTCATCCGCAGTGTCAGGGGCTACATCTTCCCGTTCCAAAAGCATCTTCACAATGCCCACACGCCCATTTCCAGAAGCCCACGAGAGAGGGGTCCGACCATCTTCATCTGCAATGTCGGGAGTGATATCCTCCCGATCCAAAAGTATCTTTACAATGTCCTCACTCCCATTTACAGCTGCCCGCAAGAGTGGGGTTCGGCCGTCTTCATCCACAGTGTTAGGAGTGATATCATCCCGTTTCAAAAGCATCTGCAGGACAACCCTACGTCCATTTGCAGCTGCCCACGAGAGGGGTGTCTGACCGTTGTTATCAGCAGTGTCGGGGGCGACATCACCCTGCTCCAAAAGCACCTTCACAACGTCCTCACGCCCCATTCTAGCTGCCCACGAGAGAGGTGTTCGACCCTGTTTATCCGGAGCATTAGGGGTGATGTCCTCCCGCTCTAAAAGGATCTTCACGACACCCCGGTGTCCATTTGCTGCTGCCCATGAGAGCGGTGTTCGACCACCTTTATCTACAGTCTTGGCAGTGATATCCCTCCGTTCCAAAAGGATCTTCAAGACTCCCAGATGCCCGTTTGCAGCCGCCCATGAGAGCGGTGTTTGGCCGTTGTTCTCCGCAGTGTCGGGGGTGATATCCTCCCGCTGCAGAAGCATCTTGACAACCTCCTCAAGGCCTATTCTGGCTGCCCACGAGATCGGAGTTCGGCCATCTTCATCCGCAGTGTTGGGAGTGATATCCTCCCGTTCCAAAAGCATCTCCACAATGCCCCTATGCCCATTAACAACGGCCCAGGAGAGGGGTGTTTGACCATGGTTGTCAGCAGTGTCGGGTATGACATCCTCCCGCCCCAAAAGCATCTTCACAATGCCCACACACCCCATTCTAGCTGCCCATGCGAGAGGTGTTCGGCCCTGCTTATCCGGAGCGTCGGGAATGATCCCGCCCCATTTCAAGAGCATCTTTACAACGTCCCCATGCCCTCTTCTAGCAGCTCATGAGATCGCCGTTTGACCCGTCACATCAGTTTTGTTGAGGTCCCACTTCTTCATCTCTAATAAGCCAACAGCTATCTCCACGATCCCAAGATAGGCAGCGCAGTGGAGACCCGTAAACCCTGTGGGGTCACTCCGGCCTAACGCCCCGTACAAATTATCACGCCTATTGGATAAGAGTATCCCGGACGCTACATGCTGATCGAATCCGTCGAGGAGCCTCAGTGCCAGCTCATTCACCCTTCCCGTGACTTCTCTTCCGGCATGTGTTCCCCAGTTACAGGAGGCATATTCAAGCAACGGCGTTCCTGGCGGGCTCCAGCCAGGAGCAGGAAAAAGGTCCCTAACGCACCGAAAGTTGAGGTATGTTAAACAAACTTCGGCAATCATCAAGTGAGGGCGGTGGAACAAATCGGTATTATTGAACAGATATTCCTGAAGTGTGTAGTGGACAAGACGGACAGTGTATGAGGATGCTTCAACTATCACAAGCCCTTGGGAGCACCCCAGCAGTGTTTCTAGTGTAGGAATATTCTCGGAATTTAAGTCTGTGGATCCTATTTCTACCCCCAGGGCATCGCATAACTCGTTGGCTTTTAAGGGTCTCATCGAATGTGATAGCCACATTAGCACCTCCATACCGAGCTTCGACTTGCTCCCCCCCTGCGCCTTTATTCGCGTCAGGGTTGCCGAGTATGCGCTCCGAAGACCATTCCCTTGGATCATTTCACCCAACCTTTTCCTTCTCTGGTGGAGCGTAACCTCCTCTAAGACTGCCTCAATGTTTAGTGAAACGAGAAGAAATCTGTGTTTTGTTGTTAGCGGGTATCGGTTAAATGGTCGTTTCTACTCACATCTGCGAAATATTTCTTGGAATTACTCTCATAATCTCAGCCCTCAAATTGTCGTCCATCGCGCTAGGCGTGGGATCTCTATCCAATCTCATGCTCAAATACCTCTCAATATCCCTGATAGTAGGTACCACGACTATCATGACTGCCCAGGTGAAATACCTCTTAACTTCGTCACGAATGTGAGGTCTCCCGGAAAGGAACACCCGCGTGGTCGGCGAAGCCCCCACAATTTCCCGCAGTGACTCAAGAAGTTCCCGTCGATTGTTCGGAAGACATTCATCCAAACCATCGATACAAATGAATACTTCCGGTAGCGATGTGAGCACCGCCTTGAGCATTTCCACCAAGTCTGAAAGTTGCGCAGCCCGTCCGCCAAAAGCCCTCTTCTCTTTATGAAAAACCAACCGCAAGGGCTCAGGGATTCCATCTCTCTCAAAAAGCTGCTTGAGGATTGCGCCCAGTATATTCGGCGCGGACTGTTGCTCCTGGGCGAAGTAGTCGCAATACAGGCCAGTGACGGCGATGTCTCGGTTACGAACCTGATCGCACAGCCAGTCGATAACCAATGAGCTAATATTTCTGTCCTTCAGTATTCTCCACTTTTTAAAGAGAGCTTTCTCGCTAACCTGATATGAGTCTTCCCCACACCCGGATCACCGTAGCAGAATAAAACAGCCTGTTTCGGGAGCACTTGGCTGCCACTCCACTCCCGAAACTCCCTCCTTCCTAAAAGCCAACCTCCGACACCCCCCACCCGGTTGACCTGCACACTTTGATGTCTGTGCCGGGGCTCTAGTGGTGAGAGCCACTGCTTAATCTGGCTATTTTCGTCGTCCGTTTTGTTCACCGTGATAGTGTTGTTGTAGCTATTGGTTACATTCCCACAGTTGGCATTATCGGAACCAAAGGATTGTATATTTGCTATTCGCTCCATGTTGCGCTTTTCAGATGCTCCGTTTCGCCGTGGATGTGATTCCAAGAGAATTCGCTGGGCTGAACCGGTTTATGAGCTTTTTTGGGAGCAAGGAAATAAGGCTGACTTGCCCCTCGTTTCTTCGGTAGTGCTGTCCAATCATTTTATGCCAAGAAATCCCAAGCAGGAACAGGGAACTCAGGGAGTAGCCAAACTCACCAGAGGCATCACATATTGGACGATAACCCTGCATCTTGACTCTCTGTGATATCGCATTGTGCCTCTCCTCGTGCTGCATACTAAGATGGGTTTTTTGCCAGAAGAAGCAAATCTAACAGCCACCTCGTCTACCTGCGCCAACCTGAATTCTGGTGCTCCTGAAGAAGGCTTGCTGCCTTGGCTAACGACTGCAAGACAGAGAAGCCAGTTAGTAACGAGCCGCCGCACGTGCCCTCCAAACCGATGTTCCTCTCCCATCAAACAACCCTACAGTATGTGTAGCACGAAGAATCTTAAATAATATGAGCTATGATTTGGCGAGAGTGACTTGGGATTCTTGTTCTTTCTGTACCGCCAGCGGTGACCTATATATACACAAAAGCTAACTACAGGAAAAACCCTTTCTTTATCTTCGTCAAAGTGCCCTCTCGTTCCATCTCCTTCGCTATCCTTCTAGACCATGCCACTTCGTCCCTTACTCCCTTCGATCCGTTTCATCCACTTACAGAGCTTTCCTAACCATTCCGTTCCTGAACATTCCTGATACCTTGGTCTGTTTTGCTGTCGCTGTAGTGTGACACTTGATCGTTCCATCCCTTGCTAACCTTAGCTCCAAACCCTTTACACCCCTAGTGCAAGTTCCTGCATCCTCCCAAAACATCCCTACTGAACCTACTAACCTCTCGTTCAAACAACAAACGCATCAACTCTCATATTCCACAACTCTTTCCAAAACATAACTCTCCTCGTCCAAACATCCAGTGCTGTAGTAGGTGTCGCAGATATGGAACCTTCGTGCCTATTTTCAACATAATCATCATTCAGCCTCCCCACTTTCCCCCACCTTAGGATCAGAACCCCACGCCAACAGTAGCTTTTCCATCTGTTGAGTACTTCGATGTCCACGGCAACCAAACAACTTTTTGAATTCCCTGAGGCAAGTACCCCCCTCAAGCAACTAGGACGACAGCTCAACAGACTTATAGAAATACACTTAAGCCACGAACCAACCGAGTCCTAGGTGTTCCCGCTTTCCCCCTCGTTTACCCTCCCCTGTTTATTCTACTTGGGGTGAATATCGCACATGACGGACCGGCCTGGACCCCCGAGAGCATACCTCCCCCCGCAAAGTCACAAGCGCTCGGGATTGGCCAAATTATTTTTTCTTTCCAGGTTTCCCCCTCGAGCACTCCGAGAAGCTTAGTCTCCCTGGTGCTTGTCCTCGGTATTTCGGAAATTCCTAGTGCTAAACAGACTACTCTCAAGCTTTAGTACGGTAGAGCTATGGCACAGGGCATTTGATATCAGCCCTCATGGATAATTCGTTTTGCTTAAATTTACATAATACACATAAATAGTAGAGCTTGGCAAAAGTAACTTCGAAAATGAACATATGATACATGGGTAATTCAGAATTTTTAGAGGTCTCTTACGGCGGCCTATAGCAACCAAAACCGCCACCAATCCCAAATCTTAAAACTTAAAATTCAAAAACTCAAAATGTCCCTCAACCTTCAGATGGCCATAAGCAATATACTTATTTATACTATCATCATTGGTATCATTGGGTATAGATTCATGGTAGAAGAAAATATGTGTGAAAAATAGACGCGGAAGCAAGCCCAGAAAAAATATAACATGTAAACGCGAATTTGAACCCCAGCTCAAAGAAAGAAGGCAGAGAACTAAGACGAAGGTACAGGGGGGGGGGGGGAAGCAAAGGAAAGTAAATTTAGAAGGATGGGTAGGAAGGGGGTTTAGAAATCAACAGCTTCTAGTGCATCTTCGCCTATGAGATACAAGGTGGTAACAGTAGAGGTATAGTCTGAAATAGGTGGGGTCCAATTATATCTAGAGTTCGTTACTGGGCGGACGGGGCCCCGGAAAACGCGGGCCCCCGGCCCTGTTCCCCGCCCTGCCCCGCTCAACGGCCGGGGGCGGGGTGTCTTTTTCGGCATTCCCTGCCCCTGTCCCCGCTCAGGCCCCCGCCCCACCCATACCCCGGATGGGTCCCCGCTAAAAATGGGTGGTAACAAACGGGGGCCCGTCCAGGGAATGAGTGCGGGTGGGCCCCGGGCGGGGGCGGGGCGGTGATTACCCTAAAAATACCTCCCTCGGCCCCGTGTAAGGGCGGGGCCTGGGAGTGAAAACCCGCCCCGCCCCGCCCCGTAACGAACACTAATTATATCCACCTTCAGGTGGATGACACCGCGGTAATTCAAAGCTGAGATTGAAAACTTCCGGGTGCAGGAGTGTGCGGAGCTCAATATAGACATGAAGATGCTTTGGGGTACCATCGGGTCTGATGTCAGGTCATTCTAAAGTGCCAAACCCAACTTCCAGTATGTTTAACCGGCTCTCACACCAATTATGTGTTATGGC
>Ga0307510_10002074_pt1 | contig 22649 bp, 31 predicted proteins | sample 12_EM_MG_FD_207224 | JGI IMG/M metagenome (GOLD analysis project Ga0307510, IMG submission 207224) | Populus trichocarpa ectomycorrhiza microbial communities from riparian zone in the Pacific Northwest, United States - 12_EM | ecosystem: Host-associated > Plants > Roots > Unclassified | place...
TGGAGCCTCTACCAGGTAAGTTCTTGGGCTACCTCCCCATCATTTCCGTCTCTACGTCGCACTGAAAATCTTCTTTTTCCACTCAGTGCGCGGACCTGACTCTTTCAAGCACCTTTACCATACCATCCACCATCACTTGTTCAAATTCCTCTTCTACCGCTACCGCGACTACGGCACAAGAGACCGCGACCAACACCGGAAGCACTGGCACGAAGGGAATTACCACGTCGGGCTTTGCTAGTGCGCTCGCCTTCCTTATAGCACTGATCACGGCTTAAGTCACATGACGGAGTATTGAAACAATCGATGTGCTCGGAACCAGTAGATAGCAACTATATGTTTTTTCAATTCTTCCTATCCCTCGAGGGAGCCGTCTGACTTCAGAGATTGAGATTAAGTTATTGTTGCAAGTTCGGGTCATGCTCGCACAGAACCCGCACGTGTGGAGGAACTGTCATCCTTCTTTTTTCTCGTACAACTTTTACCCCCCTTTTTTCTTAATATATTTACCGTGTACACGTATTGACGCACCCTCATTCGGTTGGCTCTTGATACACCTTTCTTGGGCCGCTGAAACTTCAACAGTTATATGCACATACCTTGGCAGAGGATGTAGAAAGTGGGGAAGTGGGAAAGCTTATAGCGTTGACTCGGAGTTCCCGGGCCGGATACGCGTCGGGCCTCGTGGCCGTGCAAGTCGAGTTGGACGCAGGAAACCGACCGAGGAACAGACAGACTCGGAAAATGCCACCGTAGCTACGAGTATATAAAACGAGGATGTAAGTTCTAGGCTGAACTACACTAGACGAGCGTCAGGGACCATACTAAAGTGTCCCAAATGTTTCACTCCCAAATGTTTCACCAAGACACGAGATCTGCACCACGCGCCGCGCCCAAATTCAACAGAGGGAACACGTGGAAATCGAGTTTTGCGGGCGGCCTTCTTGTAACAAGTTTCACTTGCTCATAACACATTTGGCACTTGGCACTCAGCTGGCATTCGGACCTTTACTCGTTGCTCAGAAATGAAATAGTCCCTATATATGTGGAAACCTTCGAGGGAAGTGGTTTAAAAAATGGAGAAATGGTCGACAATTATGCATTCTGTCATGAGCATGCGTACTGTACCCTTGCTCGTTACACCCTCAATTCTTGTACTGCGTGCAGAACGGAAATATGTACCCTCCTCGGTCACTCCGTTACCTGTTTATCGTCATATCATCGAGTGTCTCCATAAAACGATACATGGATCAATCCGACATACAAAATGCAATACTAGTAGTCGTCGACCTGCGACCTGGTTGGATAAATGTAAGCATATGTAAGTACCGACCAGGCTCCGACATGGGGTCCATCGCGGAGTGATGACACAAGTAAAGAAACTGCTTGCGGTGCTCGACAAGATACAGTTGGCACATTTTCTTAGGTAATGAAATGGATCGGATCAACTCGCTCGGAATCGAGTCGGAGTTGGACCTGGTCCTCTGATCGACCGAACCCGATGTCTGTCTTAGATTGCGTTCGGCGCAGAGCTGTCAGAGCCCTCCTGAAAGTTTTTTCACGTAGACAATGAGAGGAACTGCTGGGTCCTTGTATTCCTATGCGTTTCATATCAATCAATGCAGACTCACAGACCGATAACATGACGGCTGTGCAACCTTCAGCCTCAGGCTGTACGCAGTCGTCGGCATATTCCGACAAACTGAATGTGGTATATGTGTTGCGCATAAGGATGATTGGTTGAGTATTGTAACGCGTGTACTTTAGATTTGGGTGGCTTGGAGCTATGCTGATGGACTGAGGTCAAGTGCACAGTACAGCACAGTACAGCACAGTATTGGCTACCTAAAATGATATCCAGGTACACCCTGGTCAGGGCAGCGCTTCTTTCGACCGTAATCAAGCTGATTGTTCGTCTCATTCGGCACATCGGGAGGTCCCATGGGTTGCCTTGCCGCGTTGGGAAAGTTGTATTCAGGTTACCCCATCAGGCGGGTCCCGTCATTTCTTCGCGCGACTAACGAGCTAAACGTGCGTCGTGGAACCGGACATGAGTGCCTTGGCACGATCGGCGCTGCGGTGTCAGATGTCGGCTGCGAGTTGCTTGCTGCGCCGCCAATGCGTTTTGTTACTTTGTTCACGAAGTAGCAATGTCCCAACAACTGCGGATGGCCATTCGGAGTTGGCCATTCCCGATGCCGAGACATGCAAGCGTTTGGCGTCAAGAAGTCTATTCAATCTCACCAAGAGAGCAACTGAAATTTCAACTCTGCCCCAATGAGGAAATACCTAATCATTGTCCCGTTGCGCCCATGACGTGTTTGGCCGGTGTTTTTGTCCAATTGCTATCTTCAGCGTTTACGACTCGGCTATGCCGGCGAGCGGTGTCACACTGGTTTGTTCTCGAGGTGATGTTGCAATGTTGTTTCCCCATGCTGATAACGCACAAATAGAAGAGCCTTGGCCAGTACATTTTATTTTGTTGTAATCTATAATATTACAAAGATCGTGGTGATCGTAGTGATGATTGGTCGTCAGGTAAGCGAATAGTAACGCACGGGATTCGTAATCGGCTCGGCATGGCGAATGATTAATGATGTGTTCGCCGTTCGCATGGAGATCTAGAATCGGGCGGGTATTCCGTGTGCTTTGCAAATCCGGGCGCGTAGGAAGCTGATCCTTGATGATGATAAATGATAAATGACTAGACCCGGGGCGGTGACGGTGACTTTCCAGCGTCTAAACGGTTGCGGTCTTTATAATAACAGCTACCATGCGGCACACTAGTGATCCCCCATTTTCCGCCAGGTGGCTTTCCACACATCACTTACTCGTCCTCGGATACCATGGGCCTGGCAGGCGTCCTTTCTGTTTTCGTCGTGAAAAAACACGATAAACCTTGGGAAGTGGTCGACAGTAAAACTGTCGAACCTGTTCCCCTTTTCGACGAGGATGACGGTGCGTATGCGATTCTGCTTAGGCGGGCGGCGTCTTACCCACCAATTTACAGATATCGACATCATCTACGTTCACGAGACGCGGGTCGTCCGTACTTACGTGTTTGATGTACGAAAGGATAAGGATTTGGAGAGCTCTTTGCTATTCGCGCAGCAACAGTTCTTCGAGGAGATACGAAGAAAGGGTTACAATGCCCTCTGGAGCGAGGGGTGCGTTCCACACGTGTTGCCGCGCTTGTGACTGTTGCTCATTATCTTGTTGGTACAGATGGCAGCTGACCCTCCTCCGGAAAGCGAAACGACATAGGGTCGAAGTGAAGTATACGGGTCAACCCGCTTGTCTCACCATCAAGACAGACGAGCCTCATCAGCCACCGTTCCTTGCCGTTCTCGCGGAGTTGAGATTGGCTTCTGGTTTGTAAGGAAGTAGACGATTTTGTGAGGTTACCATTATCACATGCTCCTTGTATCTTAGACACCCTCATCCTCTTAGTCACCACCATTCATAGCATTTCCCCCTGTACTCAATAGGTCTAATTATTGTATGGCATTGTCGCACTGTCGTTCTTTGGCATGTGGGCTTCTGGCTTCTGTTATATTACATCGTGCAGCGCCCGATAATCGTTGGGCTCATGCAATCGGAGCTGCTATATGTGATACAAATGTCGGAGTTGATGCCCCTAACTGCCCGCTGCAGAATAAGAGTACGGTGAGATCTGAATCTGTCGGAAATCTCAGTCGAAACACGGGGACAGATGGATATTTTTTCCTGAAAAATAAGTGCTTCCTCGCCGCCCCCCGATAAACATCTATGATATACCCTTATCAATCTTGCTCTGTGGGCGCGACGCATAACCGGTCCAAGACTTGCATACGAGCATCAGCAGACTGTCCGACCTATCATCGAACATAACGTACCTCGTCATACAGAGCCGCCGACGTAGATTCTTCGATCAACTTCAGTCCCAACCAGAGGACACCGGCGGTCATGCCGCTCCCGCAAGTGGCGGTCACGCTGCGCTTTCCCTCTATAATCAGTTGTGCATATTCGCTCCCAACGGCATCCGCTAGTTTCCGACGGAGCTCGTTCGGAGGGAGGAATGTCGTGAAGGTCTTGCCAGACTCGGGAATGGCGTTCGTCTGCAGGAACACATTGAATGGAAGAGAGAAGGAATGAGGTATATGGCCCGAGGACAGCCCCGGTCTGGGCTCAGGGTCTGAGCCCAGGTACCTGCACATGGTATGAGCCCTGATTCGGAAGTGAGGTGACGTGTCTTATACCTTCCATGAGAGCGGGCGTCAAGCACAATCTCTGTGAGGGGCCCCGAAAGCTCCTTCGCCGCATTGCTTACCATCTGCTCGTAACCTTGTATAGACTGAGACACAAAGACAGATAGGATGACTCAAAAAACCCACTTCTTATATTCTCTGATGCGAGGGAAGGCACTGGGTATTTGCTCCTTGGTATTTCTATCACAGGGCCCGTCTCGGTAGGGTGTCCCCCCGTTTCCCATCCGGGAAGACCGCCATCAAGCACACTCGATTGATCATGACCAAAAGATCGGAACATGAATAATGCTCGTGGAGCCGAGAAGATGCCTTGAGAATCATACCTATAAAAGTACATTATCTCCAATGCCGTTTAATCAAAAAGAGTCATTCTTACAAGATAACATGGGACGTTGGCGTAATTCCAAACTTTTCTATGAGATCATCAACTACGTCGTTGTGCGGCCAATTGCTCAATCGGCTTACCAAGAGCGTCGCTGAACACCTGCGCGGTTGGCATCATGTGTTTGAGACCAAGCTCGTTGGGCGCGGCAACCCCATCGAGGTCAAGGTAACGTGCGCCAGGGATGCGCTTATCTGTGAACTCCTTGGAAGCATCCCGTGGGGAATTTGGCATAAACCAGCTGGCGTCGAGAATGTCCACCGTGACACTACTAGAAGATCGGAGGTCTTGCAGAGCCTTCGGCGTGATAAGCAAAGGAGCCTTGGAAGACATAGACCTGGGTGTGGATTGCATACTATAGGTGCGAGATACGCGCACAAAGGCCGCAGGACGAAACACGGAACGTATCATATTGAGTTGTCAGTAGCAAAGTGCTAGCTGGCCGCTCCGCAAATCAACTGCTTGGATTGGTCACCGGTCCGGGCATCCCGCCAAGTCGATGATCTCTCTGCTTGAGCTGCGACAAGTCTAAGAGGCTTGTTAACGGACAAGGATGCCATCTGACCAGTCCACTTGGATAATTTCGGTCCCACAGGACGGTGATGCAGATGGGTTGCTTCAAGAACTAATATTGAAGCTCTCACAGCAGTCCAAGACATTCTCGCCGAGCAGCATCGGTCAACTCTACATTCCGTCCTTCAAGGTGTGCCCTCGCCCACCCGCTCTCTAATCGCTCTTCTCACGCGATAATAGACAGGGACGCTCGATTCCCTCATCTCGCTCTCCGAGGAGCTTCCAAAACACGCCAACAATTTCACCGCCACCGTCGCCAAGATCGTCGAAACGCTCCGTAACCTTCTCAACAACGATCCTGCCAAACTCGCGCAGCACATCTTGATAAACAACAAATCGGTGGACGACTACTTGCTCAATGATTGGCATTGGAACGAGGGGCGATATGGAACTCAGCGTGGGCTCAGGGACATGGCTGACTTTCTGGTCAAGGCGCGTTTCTAGACACTCTCCGCGCCGTCTGGTGCCTATGTACTAACACACCACCGCAGGAGATGACGACAATAGACAACGTTATGAAAACCAAACTGAACAACTACAACCTGGCCAAGGGCTCTCTAGTTCAGCTGCAGCGCAAGAAGACGTGAGCCCTCCAACGGCGGCATCTCAATTCTCACATCAGGCATTTGCAGGGGTAACCTTTCTGTGAGGTCCCTCGCGGATATCGTCTCAGAAGACGACATACTCCAAGACTCCGAGTACATGCAGTCAATCTTGGTTGCGGTTCCCAAGTAGGTCTGAATGCTCCCATGCGAATTCGCACGATAATGAATGGCTTCTTTTCAGAACTCTCGTAAAGACGTGGAGTTCCAGTTACGAAGGCCTGGCTCCAATGGTGGTGCCGCGGTCCGCAGTGTGCGTCCTCATAAAACATTTTTGCATCGGCTCGATGCTTAAGTTCAACCCTTGTGCGCAGTGCCCTTGCGTCCGATGAAGATTATACCCTCTTCACCGTGATCATATTCCGCAAAGTGTACGATACCTTTGCACAAAGGTGTAGGGAGAACAAGTGCGAGATCCGCAGTCGCCTTTCGTACTCTATTTATTTCCCTCACTGCCATCCCAAAGATACTTCATAAGAGACTTCCAGTACTCTTCGGACCAGATCGAGAAGGAGCGAGAGGAATTACAAACCGCCGATACCGCCGAAAAGGAGCTTTGGGTGAGTTCCCCCGCACCCAATCATCACGCAGACGACTACATTCCGATCGAGCATAGACGGAGCTCCTTCGGCTTTCGGAAATCAACTTTTCCGAGGCTTTCCAAGTTTTCGTGCACCTCAAGGTGGTTCGATTGTACGTAGAAAGTGTATTGCGATACGGTCTTCCTGCGAATTATATCGGAATCGCTGTCAAAGTGAGTATTTTAATCATCCGCTCAGTCAGATCTCTGACGAACTGTTGACAAACACGAAAGCCCGAGCCGAAAACCACAAAACGGACGCTCACGACCTTACAACGACACTTCGCTTACCTTTCAGCGCGCTCCCAGGGGCGCGCCAATTCGAAGGGTGGTAAGTCCGCGAATGAGGATTTCGCCGGGGAGTACCAGTCACTGCTCGATCAGGAGTTCTTCGACTTTGTTCTGTACGAAATTCCGTGGGTTGTGAGCTGAATGTGGCCTCTACGTCTACTGGCCGTTTTTCTTATTCAGTGAAATTTTCGAAAGACTAGCGCAGTGTAGCAGTAGTAATGACATAAAGATATGACCAGCCTACAGGCGTAGGAACATTGAGGCCTAGACTATGGTACAGTAGGAGTGGTTATAAGACGAAAAGTAGAGATAGAGGCACTGCAAACGATAAAGAGAGATAAAAGCAGAGAGAACGGGCAGATGCGGTGGGGTTGGATGGATTCGAAATATGGGTGAAATAGGTGTGCGAAGAGCTGGCTTGACAACAAAGCACAAAATGCAGTCCAGAGTCCTTCCTAATACAAGATTGCGTTTTACAAGGCGAGGAGAGATTGGCGTAAATATCCAGTGCCGCCCTTGCTCAGATCATAATCCCAGCGTGGAGATTACCCGTGACACCTCGTTAACAGCTTCGTCATCAAGGAGCTGGTTTCCGTGACGCATAGATTGGGGAGTCCCAGGACCAATAGGAGGTCGGCCCGACGCATATACATTGGGGAAAGATGGCGCAGTGGCAGAAGTTGGGCTCGAACTGGGACCTGTGTCACCAACCGAGTTCGTAGGAGAGTCAGGAGGGGGGTAGCGTGAAGAGCCTTCCGCGATTCGTGATAATGAGAGTGTTAGGTCGAGCGACTGGGCACGGTTTGTTAAGGAACGGGGTTTTCCAACTTGATCCTTGAACTTTGCGTCCAAGAGTGGATCTGATGAGCGAGTGTCATCACCTCGCAGACGACCCGGGATACTGCTTAGTGTTGGGTCATCATTTGCATGTGACATTGAGAGGAAGCGACCGTGGCGTGCGATAGGAGGTTGAGGTGCCCAATAATCATTGACGGGAGCAGGCGCATAGCTCGGCTGGCTGTCAAGACTCTCTTGTGCCTCTTCCAGATGATAGATGTACGAGGGAGAGTTATTGAACAACGCTTTGACGTCAGGGGATGAGTTCGCCAACCGCAGTCTCCTATCCATTATCGGCTCCGGTCGCGAGAAATCAGCAGAGCCTGCAACCATGACTGAGAGAAAATCGAAGGAGATTAAAGTGGTACTTACCGCGTGTTCTAGGCATAGTTGACAGCACTTTGCTGTCGAAGTGCGGAAACGCGTCCGCAAACGAATCACCACGCTTGTGTGCATGTGCTGTTGGTGATGGATACACATGAATGTTGTGATTAAGCAAATATTGTTCGAGCATCTCGCGCGCGGACACAAGCAAGTCGCTGTTGCTGCGCTGGCAGCGGAATTTAAAGGAGCACTCCGTAGGGGTGTCAGTTCCAGAGCCGCCAGCTAAAGTCTTAATGTTCGGGACAATCGCAATTTGAAGCTCGCGCTTGATTTGTTCCACGAACTCGGCGAATTCAGGAGATGTGCATACACGAGGCAATTCTACTTGGGGTGGCACAGCCATATCGGCTTCGAAGGGAACGTGGTCCTGGGTGATGTTCAGTCACGCGGAAATAGTAATCGGCGTGGCACATACCAAGAGCATGGTCGCCGCGATCTGAATCTGACTTTCTGGTCCGAATATTATGATTACATCGGACGCAGTTTCCTTGTCGGGGAATCGAATCCGGCAATTGGTTTTGTTTTCGATGTCGTGAATAAAGATACTTTTGTCCCCGAGTAGTGTACGATGATACCGGCGGGGAATGACCACAGATTCGTTCAAATAATCCTTGTCCTATATCCACGGACGTCAGGTGATGTTAAGAATTATCTCGAGGGGGCATACCTTTGGATTCACAAGCTCCATTACAGATTGCTTTAAATTATCAAGATTAATGGCGTTTTTAGCAGGCGTACGTGCCACGACATTGTCGTCGTTGTCGTTATACCCTCCCATAGCAGCAAATTCCTCCGCGTTGGAAAACTTGACGTACACGCCATATTTCTTCATGATACGCTGAATACTTCTGCCGCCAACGCCAATGATGCGTTTATGGTAGGACTCGGGCACATGAAATGATATCTCCGCGGGTAATTCCTCTTGAAGTAGGGTTAGCCCTTGGAGAATGGAGACATCATTCCCGGCAATGTCGATAAGGAAGTTGTACTCATTGAACGTCTCGAACTTGATCTTAACGTTGGTCGTCTGCATGATTTTGTTGATCTTGCCATTCTTTTTGCCACTAATGAACTCGCGATGCTCATTGGCAAGCTCAATCTGGAAGCGGATCTCGTGATGAAAGGCCTGCATTGGGTAGGTTCAAATCAGGTATGATACATCGTCCGGGAGACGACCCCACCTTCACGATATCCAATTCCATAATCAAAGTAACGGCATTGCGGACCTCATGCTCGAGCCCATGCATCTCGAAGCACATACTCTTGAATACAACCTCAGCGCCAGTCGTGTTGGAGACCTGCTTGATGATGGCAGTAACCTGAGTGGCGTTCAGGGTCGGGGGCGGAAGAAGAACGTTGAACTGGGCTGGAAGCAACCAAAAAGAAGCGACATAAAACTGACAGGCCTAAGAGGAAGAGTCAAAGCAGGTAGGAGCCAATATATGGTGCGACAAACCAATTGCATAACGGAGCGGATGGCGCGCTGTATGTTAACGCGGTGGTCGCCGAATACAGTAATTAGACTAGTGGAACTACCGATAGGTGGGAATTGAATAAAAGTCGCATTATCGCTCATAATAGTCTTCAGATCTTCGGCACGGTCGGTCACCATCCAATCCAGTTTCCTTGGAAGGATCGCGGTATCTCGCGAGATGATGCCCTTACTCTGGTAGATCAATCGTGTTAGGCTAGGCAGTGAGGTAATATTACGATAGCAACCTGCCTTATTTAGCGATAGTTGCAACAACATGTCCCGTGCACGCTGGACACCGAAGAATTCGCCGGAGATCCATACGGTGTTTTTATTTTGCCGGAGGGAAGCACCGGGCCCCATAGCGACACCGGATGCGACATCTGGGCCAACGAGACCTTGCAAGGGAGACGGAAGGTAGATGTTTGTGGCTGTCTCCTCTTGAATGGACTGCAGGACATGACGTTTGCGACTCGCAACGATAGCTTGTAGTTTTTGATCAATTTCGCAAACCTCGGTATGCAAGCCACTCTGTGTATCACGTCAAGAATCAGAGCCAGAGATGAGAACGGCCAAAGCGCACCAGTTCATCCAGCATCACTAACAGCCGCACCCGCGCAATCTCCACAGAGTCGCCTTGACCTGTGATGACAAGTTCACAGATGCGCTCAGTCTCCAAGCCGGACCACCCAGCAGTACTACTGATTCCATCAGGCGGTGTGCGCGTTGACAACGACAAGGGACTATTGACGACAGCGATATGGGCGAGAGTCTGGGAAGCAATTTCATCCAAACGGCGGCGAACTTCTGGCTTCAAGGCAGGTTTTGAGGATGGAAAATCCAGCAGCTCAGAGCGAAGCACTCTAATCGAGGCCCTGTTCTGGGAAAAGAAGCCAAAGGTAGGTAAATCTTGAAAGGGATTCAGACAGGAGGAAGGCCTACCTGGATCGGACAGTCCTTCAAAATAGTCCCACGAGCAAACAACACTTGCTGGTAGGCACCAGAAAGGAGAAAGTTCCACCCTGCACCGTGGTCTGCAATCGAGAAAGAGACATGACAACCCTGAGTCGTCATAGCAAGAACAGCAAGCTTTTGAACGGCCTCCGTGTCGAGGGCGGTGGGCGTGACGTGAGGTTCGGTATGGCCATTGTGATGGGGAGGTTGGAACTGGGGCTGTTGGTAACGATCGGATTGCGAGTGTGAGGGAAAGTCAAGAGGTGGGGTCGTATTGCGAGCATGACGAGGTCTTCGAGGATAGGAGAAGGCGGACGTATAAATTTCCATAGGGGTAGATACGGGTGGTTTGTGGGGGTACGCCAGTACGGGTATGGATGGGTCAACAATACAGGAGGGTATTGAAGGATGGGTTGGTATCAGCGACTCTTGGGCTTTTCGTTTTTGAATGAAATGAGAGGCGTTGAATGTGATGGGGATGAAGAGAAGAGGGAAGAGGAAAGAAAGGAGGAGAAACGCGGAATCTAATAACGATGAGACAAGGCAAGACAAGACTGGACTGGACTGGACCCGGGAGGAGCACCACCGCCAATGAAATTAAATATATTTTTCATTTTTCTTATTTTTTTTATATAAATCGAAAAAAACAAACACCCCTATCATGCTTATTCCCCCTCCACTTGCAAAATAAACCCTTCCATTGGCTCCTCCCATCCGTCAAATAGCTTGGAATAGCATCGCCCTCCAGGTGTCGAGAAGTGCTTGTACGGGTTACCCGCCTGAAGTTTCGAACCACAACGGTAGCAAAAATGTTGCTGACACTTGGAACAAATCATCTGTAAGTTTATGCCATCCAACCCGCCAAGTGAGCAACCAATCACAACACACAACACAATGCCGATCCGCTTACGTGATTGCAGCCCATCGACTTTTCCACGTGAACATGGCAACTCGGACATGCCACCGTGCGATTCTCTAGCCATTCTCGATTCGCCTGGTCTTCTTCATACTTCGCTACCAGCTTTTCCAGGTTCTTCTTCCCGTACCGTCGCTCCATAGTCTTTCGTACCGGAGAGTCCTCAGAAGTTTCCATGTACTCGATGACCAGCTTTTCCGCGATCTGAATGGGGCAATCAGATAATGGCCCGTGCCTGTCGTCATGTCAATCCGACGGTCAGTTTCCATCATTTACTGATGCGCCCTCACCATGTCCTTTTACAGAATGAACAGAATGAATAGTTGCACGAGGAGCACGTTCGCAACCTTTCCCAGCCATTCTCCTCTTGAACCCCAGCCGGTTTCGGAACAGGCGTTTGACAGAGAAACATTGGACACAGCACAATCGAAGGGTCTATAGGCGATAAGCGTTGAGATATGCATAACCAATGGGACTCGCCTCTCTCCGCTGACTTTTTCTCTCTTAGCCACTTCCACCGACGGGCTTCTTCCTCTGTTACCACTCTCCTCACTTCATCTTCGGTAGCCTCTTGCCCTTCTTTGACGCATTGAGGATCAAGACATCCCACACGCACTACGTCTCCTTCCGTGATATACAAGCTCCAGCCGTCTCTGAGGCAAGCCCTGCAGAATATGTGACTGCAAGATAATTGCAGACATCGTGATCCTTTCGGTGATTCGAAGCATACATTACAGGAATGTGATGTCAGGTTAAATTTTGACGATTGTGACTTGCTCTCATATGCAGTCAGGAAAGGGAGCAACAGGTGTGGCGTGGCATGTGGAATTCTGTTACTTGCGATCAGAATCGATGACCCGTTTCTCGCCATGACGCACCTCAGCGTACCATCCTGTATTATGTTCATCGAATTCAGGAAGTCGGCGCTGCGGATACACTCCACCCACGCATATAGGATGACCTCGCCTGGGTGCCACATCCCCTGGAGTTTCCTCAAAAGACGTCCACTGCGTGGGATCCAAGAGCCCGATACATGGAAAGAAACAATTTCAGGGGCTGCATGTAGTGGGTACGCAGGTGGAAGGACGATCTCTAGGAGTATGGGAGGGAGCGATGATAAGCACAAATGGTGCTCCCGCGATTCGGCGTTTCCGCTTCCCGTGACGAAGACGTCCATCGGGCGTTCGAGCTCGACAGGAACCTCGAACTTCAACGTGCCATTCGGGGCATCCCTGGAGACACAATCGGGGTAGATTGACTGCCATGTTTTAAATAACCCGCATGAACCTGTGAAATACGCCTTACCGAAAGTACCTCCCACTCCTCGCTGCGCTGCTCAGCACAGATGCCTAGTTCCCGTTGGTCAATAGTAAGCATATAAGAGAGAAAGGCGCAGGGGCATCTCAGTGGTCCTTTATCCCTTTAGCAACAGTCGGCTAGTCCGCTGCTGATGAGTGTTCTATTCAGCGTTATCCCTCCTATAAGGATCAGTCATATAACCCGGCTTTCGGCCCGTCACAGCCGTGTGAACCACAACCACGACCTGTGTACATCCTGGTCTAGAAGGGCTTCAGGTTAAACGCGTGCTCAGATGGCCTATCAAGACTCGGCTCAGAGTTTCGTCCGCGCTCTCAGGGCACCAAACGATCCTCCGAAGCAAGGTGACCCCCCAAAAATCGACATAGCGAGCGCGGCGTGGCGTGAAACATCATTCTATGTCCCGAGAAAAGCAGAGGTCGTCCTCGAGTGGTGCTTGACGCGTCTTTTGAAGGACGGGACGCGTCCCCTGTGAGTTTCTCGCCTTTCTTTTGCTTTCGGTAATAATCGATGCCTCTAGCGAGTCAAATCCGGTGTTGGATCTGCGGTTTTGGACACTCTTGCAGGATATACTTTTATTTTTGAGTCCCGATGACTCAAAGACGCCATTGGTCCATAATACATGGCTAATACCCCTCTTTAACCGCGTGCCGTTGCTGCCAATAGTTCTTTCTTTGCTATCCAGCACCATGGATCTGCCCGCGCGGATGCGGGATGAGCTATGTCTCCACTCTTCGAAGAGTTTTGCGCTCGTCTGGTCTCTCGCGGCTCCCAAGTTCTCCCCCGACCATTTACTAGAATGCTTTGGGGTTCTGTTGCGAGTCCTAGCAGGGGAGGCTACGGAATCTGGCGAGAGTTCGGGCCTAACTACGATCTGCACATTGGTGACTTCCTCCTTGCATAATGCGCTGTCTCATTCCTCAAACAAAAAGAAGGTTCATCTCATTGTGCACACTTTATCCCTATCATCTTACTGATTCCGGTCACAGTTTATCCAAGCATTTATGACGAAGCATATAGAGGCATGGCTCAACTTTGTTTCGAATGAAAGTGCTGCCTGTTCGCATATACACAAGGGAATCTCTGACTTGGGAGTCGAATTGCTCTTCAATGTTGATAACCTCAAACAGATAGCCGAAGCCCCACGCGCCAACCCTCTCTTTGATGCTCTGAGAATTCACATATCCTCATCTCAACCTCATTTACTCTCTACGCTCCCGTTCCTCATGGCTGCATTCAATGATGCTGTAAAGAAACGCCGCTCCCTTCTTCCATCAGGAAGCTCTTCCACCGCGGACACCCACTCATTGGCCACGACATTCTTCTCTTCATGTGAAGAAATACTCCACGCCGTCGGGGACTTGCAAGGTAATCAAGTATGGCGCTCGAGATTAGGCCTGTTGAAGATAGTGGAAGACGAGTTGCTGTTCAGCCCAAGGGACGAAATCATGGCGGCACTCCTGCGGGAAGAAGTTGGTGCCTGCTCAAGATGCTTAGCTGGAGTAGATGGTAAGTTCCTTCGGGGGCGCTTACATGGTCGAAAGTAATCACCCGGTCATCAGATGAGAGTGTTCAGATAGCAATACAATGTCTTTGCGTGCTCTCCCGCATAGACCATGACCTTGTGAAAGACTCTACAAGGCACATCCTCCCGACATTTCTCACAGTCCTACAGTCAACGCATGGAGAATCCCTGGCGACCCACGCAAACGAATACCTCTCTCTTGCCCTTTCGTTCCACACGAAGACCCGCACACTACCTATTCATATATCTCAGCTGATAGACTCATGCACACAACTCCCTCCACATTCCCCTTCCCTCTCGATCCGAGCGTCCTATGACCGTCTTGTGGCTTCTCCGGTCCTTACCATGAGCCATCTAAGCAAGCTGTCTATGGCCGTGCGAATCTATATCACACCTGGTCAAACCCTTGACACAGTAAGCCAAGTGCTTGTTGTACTGCGTGGGATCTGGGAACGCTTCCGTGATATGGAAAAGGCAGCTGCAGCAGATCGTGGACGGGGGCAACGCAAAAAGAGGCGGATATCAGAAACTTCTTCAAACGCTGGAGAGGACGCTGCTGCTAGTGCTGTAACTTTCATGCTCGTCGCAAGAATTGCTGCGACGGTGTTGACCTCGCTGCCTCTACACACCATCACCGAGGCAGAGCAAGCAAAGGCGAAGGCTATTGTAGCGAATTCGCTCACCGGGTTCGTTCGAGAGGCAATACTTACGGGTACGGATGTAGTTATCTCCTGGAGTAGTGATCGGGGGCGCGATGACTGGTCAACGCAAATTGTGGCTGCGGCCGCTCTACGGCTCCAGTATATGCTGCAAACGTCTGGGCATGCTCGGTATGGTCCAAATGATCAGAATGACTTGGGTGAACTGGTAGCTGCTGGCCTCAAATTTGATGATTGTCTACCGGAGTACAGCATCGAGATTGTGAGTCAGATGCTCATGGTTCACACCCAGCGTACTCATGTAATCCATAGTTCCGTTACCTATTGCACCACGAATCTCATCGTGACATCCAGCAGCAGCAAATCCTTCTTGACGCGGTTTTGAATTTCTTGGAGATCCATCTCCCGGCGCAAAGTCCTGCGCATAAGGCTTGGTCAGGACGGTCTTCACAGCTATCACTTGATGAGGATGGTTCTTCCCTTGCAGCGATCGCGCTTTTGCGACTCCTGCTGGACAGAAATTTAGAGGTTATCAAGTAAGTTGTCCTCAGAGTTCTTGGTACGACGTGAACGATATTTTATAGTGTGCATGCCTCTCCAAAGCAATTAGAACGCCTCGTGAATCTCATACACCTCGCCTGCGTCGAATTCAAGGATGAATGTGCAGAAGGAGGCTTGTCGTTCGCAAAAACTGTCCACGAATGTCTCCATTCGGCAAACTTTTGGGAACAAGAAAACATCCGATGTGAGATGACGTCCCCGACAGTTTTTCGGGCCTCACTGACTTCAAGTAGCATCATATTTTACTGTTCAACACGCCCGAACTGCCTTTTTGGACACCGTCAACGTTACGAAATTACAGAAGAATGCGAAGAAGCGTTCATCTGGCTATCCCTCAGAGAGTCAGCTGTGGGAAGCTGTGAAAGCTTATGCGTTTCTCCTTTATCCGTCAAGCGAGTGTCTCCCAAAGTCCTCACGGAATGAGTTCCTCAAGAGGGCCGTGATCCTCGACATGCTCCTTGGCTCCGTTGCTGATGCCTCGATTCGAGCTTTTCAAGTCGTCAGGACGTTCCTCGCTAGAACGCTTAACTTCCAGGGTTCCTGGGAACATGAAACGGGTGGACAGTACCTCCGCTATTTGATGACGTCGCCTGTTCCTATATCCACAGAACAGGTCACTATGGATCTCGTCCAGGGCCATCTCCGGTGAGCAAATAGCTTTCGCTTGAATTATGTCGATACTAATCAATGCTATAGTGCTGTATTCAGAGCTGCCATCCAAGGAAGCGCGGACGTGGCAATCGACGCCATTCAAATCTGTAGAACGCAACCACTTGGGGATTGGCTCTTGTCGAAGGACTCGGCCATCCTGTTCCGTGGTTCGGCCCAGCTACTGATGGACATCACCATGAACGACTTTTCATTGTCATCGTAAGTGCTTGTTCTTTAATCGTGTAGACGAGACTCATCGACTCATGACAGGTTTCCGCCGCATCTCGTGGACCATATGTCGTCGCTGTTCGAGCATGTCCTTGATCAGCTACATCCAATCATCCGTCGTATTGCTTCCTGCGATGTAACTGGGCGGGATGAGGTATTGCGTCATTCTGATATCTTGCTCCTATGGGGTCGGGTCATCACCTTTGGGAAATATCTCAATCATCCCAGTGCGACTGATTTCTAACATTCACCGTTTTGGCTGCCGTCCTTACACCTATTGCAGAAAACCCATCTCCGGGCTATGGCACACAGATTATGCAGGCTCTTGGTCCATCGCTCCTCCGATGGAAATCCAAAGACTCAAGCATCTTGACGTTCTGCGAGGTCATGCATGCAGTCTTGGTGTCAGAGCTCCAACTGATCTTTGGGGGAGAAGCAAGAGAAGATCGAGAATCTCATTTACAACGCATCGTCACAGCATACATGGTTTTTGCACCGTTGTCGGTGTCCGTGGGTATGTCTTCCGGAATGAGTGATCTGTTCTGCTTGGCATTAACAACCCACACAGAGCGGTGTAACTTTGACGAGAATATGGCAAAGTTATTCCGGACACTGTCCCCGTCTGAGTTTTCTTCGTGCCTGCGATTTGTATTTGAGGCTTTGTCTTCGAAAGGAGTTGAGTCAGATGATTTCGCACGTCTTATTCGCCTCATCTCGCTTGCTATGCACAATGCTCCTGAAAGTCAGTCCTGTCTCTTATCACCATTGATCAGGGATAACTCATACGGGAAACACAGATACGCTGAGGATCGTTCAAGGGTATGTCAAGGAATGCTTGGGTGTCTTTGTGAACAAGGAGTCCTCCGATGCCCACATTCTTCACTTGCCAATGTTGACTTTCATCAGCGATCTGTGTTCCAAAAGGGTATGTCACCAGTCCCACCAACTTACAACGTTCCGTTGATCCGTTGGCAGCCTGCTTCGATTCGACCTCAGAACGTAGTCTCGATTTGGGTCTTTCTTTCAAGACTCCTTGCCAGTTCGAAGAAAGCACGCGATTCAAAAACAGATGATGCCATCTTTCACGAAATCGTCGCTATTCTCGGCTCCCTCGTTCGGCTACGAAGAGACCTCGTCGTCACCACACTTCCACATCTGACCCACATCATTCGTCGTTTGCTATTCGCTTTGCGTAATCCGCGTCCTCTCCTCGGTGCGAAGCAGTATACCATCGTCGCGGACTCCTTTCCTACTTGGGTAAACCCATCTCACCCTCTTGGGGCAGAGGAGAGCAAGGTCCTCTCCCGCCTCCTTACTTCGCTCTCGGCAAAAACCTCGATTCGAGTACACGGTCCCCCTGCAGAGCCGCAGAAACACGAATCTTTGGCGCGCCCGCTATCCAAGCACGTTACATGCGTCATCCAGGCTTATCTTGAAGCTCTTAATGACCCACTATGCATTCTACCTGCGGACATACGACGAGAATTACAACCAGGGTTGTTTGTCTTGTGCGACATGCTCAACGAGCATACACGAGATGCGCTCATGGTTTCTGCTCTCGATGCTGGTGGGAAGGCAGCTATGAAAAGCTTGTGGAGAGAGTACGAAAAGCAGAGGTACACAGGAAAAGGTTGACAGCGTCCCAGGTCCCAGGTCTGCTTTCCATTCTCATTGTTTACACGTATTTATTGTCTTGGTCGAATTGCTAAATTTACATTTCGATCGTGTTGCTTCAGATTTACTTCAAGTGCGAGTACATGTCCCTGTGCGAGATATTTCTAGCCTTTTCCACTGACCTCACAAAACCGGCTGCCCTTTTCTCCTCGGCGAGGCTGCGGATGAGTCCGAGGAAGTCATCAATAGCCTGCTCTGTTGTCTGTATGTGCACGACTAATCGCGAGGCTGCAAGAGACAACGGATTGGGGAGCTTTCCGGCACGCTCTGCGATCTCGGCATAACTAGTACCAATCGAAGAAGGATCGTAGAAGATCTTGTTTCGAGTGGTTTGGTATGTCAATGATACTGCTGGTTGCTGTGGGGGGGGGGCGAAAACGTACCATGCATGTCTCTGCACTGCCGGTGATCTCTACGCCGAGTTCCAAAAGACCGCGCTCTAGCTGCCGGGTGAGGTCGTGGACCGCGGCGAGTTTTGAGAAATTATTAGTGAGGGCATACGCGGCGGACGCAGCTAGGAAACCTGTTTGTCGCATCCCTCCACCAAAAGCCTTCCTGAACCTGCGCGCGCGAGCAATGAAATCCTTACTCCCAATCAAACAAGACCCAACGGGGGCACCTAGAAGTGGGGCAGCTTAGTGAGCTTAGCGAGTCGCGAATGCATTACGTATTCGAACGCGCGCGGTCGTACTGACCGAGTCCCTTGCTGAAACAGGCACTGACGGAGTCAAAGGGTTCTGAAAGAACGTGGAGCGGCGTGGCGGTCTCTATGGCAGCATGCCAGATGCGCGCACCGTCGAGGTGCATTTTGACGCCACGCTCGTGCGCGTACTTTGAAATGCGGATTATTTCGTCCTGTGGGAATATCGAGCCACTGAGTGTGTTCTCTATCTCTATCAGTTCAGTGGGACAACTACAGCAGAGTTCAGCGAAGAAAAGGGAGGATATACAGAGAGAGCAGTACAAATGAATGTCATCGTCTAGGACAATGAAGTTGGAAACGTCTTCGAGGGTAAGGTGGTGTCCTTTTTTACCCTGGTTAGTTCGTGTTCGTGCCGACGGCAAAGAAGTGGTCGCCTGCCGTTGGACGGAATGACCGGGATGACCTGAGCACCGGAGTGTAAGGCAAGCCCGCCTGCCTCACACTCGTAGATGTGGGCGCGATGATCACAGAGGATGGAATACGGTGGCTGCTTGAGGTGCGAACGTACGGCCAGTTGGTTGGCCATCGTACCAGAAGGAACGAAGACGGCGGCTTCCTTGCCAAAGATTCGTGCCATGTGTGCTTCAAGGGCAGCCGTATTCGGCTCGTGATAGACATCGTCGCCGAGGGAGGCCTGAACAGCGTATTCGTACATCTCCGTTGTTGGGACTGAAAGCGCGTCGCCACTCAGATCCACTTAGCATGCTTGGGAAGGAGCATACCTGTCACTGTATCCGCTATGTTCGGCCATTAACAGGTCGAGGTTCACGCGTATGATGATACCAGCACACCTACAGACGAAAGATCTGGACACCTCCACCAGATGCCGTTCATTATCCCTAGCTTGGGTAGGGCCAATAACGTTAACTTTGGCGAGATCGGTGACATGACTTCTTGATTTGACAGAATTCCCTGCCATCCTATAAGTGACAAGAGATAAACAGGTGCGAGAGAACGGGGTGGAAAGTGGACGACGAGAGACGAGGGCTCTCCTCATCCTCATTGTCAACGTTGCAAACTAGTTTCTGGTCTCCCGGGCCGCGTTATCCCCGTACATCCGCCCGCCCTGAAATCGGGTTAATAGGTTTTCCCCAACCTATTGTTATACCTTGTCATTTCTTTGTTCTGTACCCTGCAGTTGAATGGGAGGCGGGAACGTAGGGCATTTTTCAGACCAGCTTTCCTATGCTTAGCCTGGTGCTAACTACTTACAGGGTGCTAAGGCCAAGCAGGCGCGCGAGCGCGCGGCCGAAAAAACCGCGAAAAAAGGTGCTGGGAGCCAGTTGAAGGCGAACGAACAGGCCAAAAACATTATTTGCAAAGTCTGTAAACAACCCTTTGTGAGCTTTTTTCTTCATTTCCCTCCCCAATGGTAATTCTGAGAAGTCATCTTGCCACAGTTCACGACTACCAGGCCACCAGCGTATGTAGCTGTTCTCGTTTCGCTGGGTGTGACATTTCTGATGCCATTTCATGCGCTACTTTAGACTTGAGGAGCATTCAAAGAATAAGCATTCTAAGACCATGGCAGAGTGCTTCCCAGATGTCCTGGGGTAGCAGGCGACCTTCTAGTGACGATGACAAGTCGTATAGCATTATGAGTTGGGATGTTGGGGTTGTGTGATGGGTCTACTGCTACTGCCCGACTGTATAAATGGGCATCCGTGGTGGAAGAATGAGTTTGCATCTCCCGTATGGAAGGCGCAGGGAACATGGGTTGGCTATGTGGATTGTAGCACAATGTCTCTACAAACCGAAGGCCCCTGTAGCTCCACTTGCATTTGCGCCAACACTTTGTAACCGCTCTCCGACCTTTTTGTTTGCCTCGAAAAACTTGGCTACGCATCGATCGATGCAGACGCTCTCGCCCTTGTTGAGATCGCCCTCACCGTACCGCGTGCTGATACACTTGGCGTGGCATGTCCTAAAATAATAATGAGGGTATAAGGGGGTATGAAGCAAGGGAAGGTCAAGACACTTGCGAGACAAGACGGTTAAAAATGTCGGTGACCATGTCCAGCCTGACCAGTCAGGTTAGAAGTGGCGGATGACAAGAGGAAAATAAAGACGAACTCTTGTATGGCCATTTCCATGCGTTCCGAGTTGACTGCACCAGGAGACGCACTAGGACCTCGCCCGAACATTGACATGATTTAACGGGCAAGCGTTGAAGCGGTGAAGTGGGTGTATGCGGGTTGAGTTGTGAACCGTGACGGAACGGAAAGCGGAAGTGGAGTGAGCGGCACGTGCGACCAAAGTGAATTTTGTCGCTTGTCGCGTCGCAGACGCTCTCCGGGAACCGCGAAATCACTGCGATGGGAGAAACAACGACGACTCTATCAGTTCACAGATGTCGCTTTGTGGATTTCACTCCATCCTCCATCACTGCACTCGCGTTTCCCCCTTCACCCTTACCTTCGATTAAGGGAAAGGGCAAAAAAAAGGCGAATCCAACGGACCGCATTCCAAAGTTTGGTCCCTTGATTGTCGGTCACGCTAATGGTAACATCGAGATCTATGAGTGGACTGGTTCAACGGACACGGTTGAGGCACCCCAGGCTTGGGTCGTGAGGAAAGTACGCGTCCAACCGGACAGTTATTAGAGCGTTGTACTAAACGCAATTTTCCTCTCAGACGCTCTCGGGCGTAAACCCATCCAAAGTAGACTCTCTCGCGCTTGCCCTTAAGAGTCCGGATGATCTGAAAGAGGATGATGTTCCCTCAGTTCCTGACCTTCGCTTGTTCAGCACTGGTGGAGGTAGCGAGTTGACCGAGTGGGATATGGTTCATGGAACTATTCGCGTATGTAACAATACCACCTTCGCGTACGTTCCTAATGTCCCCTCTACTCAGAGATCGCTGTCCTCACAAGGCGGCGCTATTTGGTCTATTGCTGCAAACCCTGCTTCCACGATCCTCGCACTGGGCTGCGAGGACGGTTCCATACACCTTTTATCCTTGGAATACGACACTCTTCAACATCTTCGCCGTCTCGATCGTTCGAAGAGCCGCATCTTGTCCCTGGCTTGGGGACCGCCATTGCCGCGGGAGAGTGGAGAGCGCGCCTCAACACTTCACGAAGATAGGGACAGTAGTGACGAGGAAGAGGACGCGTGGCAAGATTCTTGGATAGTGGCAGGGTGCTCGGATAGCAGTCTGAGAAAGTGGGACGTCGCTTCGGGGAGAATCCTCGATAGAATGGGAACGGACAAGATCAGAGGAGAGAGGACACTTGTTTGGACGGTTGGGGTGTTGGGGTGAGTTGAAAGCCTTTCATTGGTCATCTCGGATGGCTACTCATACCGTTCAGCGATGAGACGATCGTCTCCGGGGACTCTCTTGGCATGGTCAAGTTCTGGGATTCACGGACATGTACTCAGCTGCAAAGCTTCGAGGCCCATGGCGCAGATGTTCTTTGCTTAGTGATTGGACCAGTACGTCACACTTGTACATCCTACTTCTTCGTTGCTAATGAGATGTAGGATGGGACCTCAGTTTTCACATCTGGAGTCGACCAAAAAGTGACGCAATTCACGTTAGTTGAACCCTCGTCATCGAAAGGCAGTTCGCTTTTACAATCTCCCACGAGGTGGGTACGAACAGCGTCCAAACGAATGCATTCCCATGATGTGCGTGGCTTGACCATATGGCCTCCGTATACTCCCTTGCCTTCACCTCATCGGCGGTCCCTTCCGACCAATGTTGCACCTCTCCTTGTCTCCGGTGGACTGGATATGTCGATTGTCGTGACACCAGCTGCTACTCCTCGAAACTCCGCGATACGCATTGCCAACCCTTTAGCAACGAGCGTAACTGCCACATTCGAGGATGCTTACCAGAGGAGAATTGCATATTCTTCCGGCGCTCATGGAACTGTCGGCGTACACTTAGCGAAGCGTGCACGGCTTGTGTTGAGTACCGGTAATACTTCCCTGACAGTTTGGCGCCTTCCAGAGAAGCCTTCTCTCGAGGAAGAACGACCGTTGGCATTGTCAGGGGAACGCCCTGGCTGGAATAAAATTCTCGAGATGAGCCTACGCGTGCAAACAAATATCATTGCAAGCGCAATATCAGACGACGGATGCTGGCTAGCT
>Ga0307510_10002075_pt1 | contig 22642 bp, 17 predicted proteins | sample 12_EM_MG_FD_207224 | JGI IMG/M metagenome (GOLD analysis project Ga0307510, IMG submission 207224) | Populus trichocarpa ectomycorrhiza microbial communities from riparian zone in the Pacific Northwest, United States - 12_EM | ecosystem: Host-associated > Plants > Roots > Unclassified | place...
AATGAAAGCACCGACGGACTTTTGGGATCATTATAGCGGCTGACAATAGTTTGTAAAGCGGTTAAGATATGCGCAGTAATAATTATCGGGTCGATATTTTGTTGCGGCTGTGCGCCGTGCCCGCCTTTGCCTTTTACGGTCACATATAACTCATCCGTAGAGGCCATGTATTTACCAGCCCTGAAACCAACCTTACCGGCATCGATCAAAGGCATCACATGCTGACCAAATACAGCCTGCGGTTTTGGATTTTCCAATACGCCCTCTTTAATCATCAAACTAGCGCCACCGGGCAGCTTTTCTTCGGCTGGCTGAAAGATCAGCTTTACCGTTCCGCCAAACTGGCTCTTTAGCTGAGTTAAAATCTTCGCGGTGCCTAACAGAGAAGAGGTATGCGCATCGTGCCCGCAAGCATGCATCACCCCGTTATTTTGTGATTTATAAGGAACGTTATTTGCTTCCAAAATCGGCAGGGCATCCATATCCGCGCGCAAGGCCACCACCCGGTCAGATGGTTTATCACCTTTGATCAGCGCTACCAAACCGGTATCCGCCATTTTGTGATACTCCAGGCCCATATCCTCAAGCTTTTTAGCTACAAAAGCGGATGTCTCCACTTCATGAAAAGAAAGCTCCGGATGCGAATGTAAATGGCGGCGATTGGCTACTACCTCGCTAAAAATATTTTGCGAAAGCTCCTGTATAACTTCTTTATTCATCTGCATCCTGTAGTTTAGGTGGGGTGATCTTTTCCTGTATAATAAACATTCCCGTGAACCATTTTTTCAATTCGTCCTGAAACTTTTCAGCATCCAAACGGGTCCTGAAATCACCAACACGCACTTTAAAGTTTGGTTCGTTATAAATTACGTAGCTCTTTGTGTCGGGAAACTGTTCCAGGAACTTTGCCTGTGTATTATAGGCGTCCTTCCTGTTCTCCCCCGTAAATATTTGCACCCGGAAACCATTAAGAGTTATTGCATCCCCCGCTTTATTCAGCTCAACCCGCCTTGCAGCAAAGGTATCTATCCGTGCATCTTTTATCACCTCCACCTTACCGTGTGTTTGCGCGTTAGCTGTCAGTGTAAAAAACAAAGCAATAAAAAAGCAGCACCCGCTTACCCGCAAAATCGCTTTATAAACCTGTGCTGCTTTATTCATAGTATGGTTAAATTCTAAATCCTAATTCCTAATTCCGAAATTGAACTTTCGAAATTCGAAATCACTTACCCCTGTCCTACTCCGTGGCAGTTCTTATATTTTTTACCGCTGCCGCAAGGACAAGGATCATTACGCCCTATCTTTTGCTCAACCCTTACCGGTGTAGCTTTATGCTGTACATCAGCGAAATCATTCATCGGCATACCACCTTCTGATACTAGTTCCGGCTTAGAAGTACGCAGTTTCTTCAGGTCGGTTTTAGGTTGGGGTTTTGCCTCTCTTACTTCTTCCGCATCCTGCTGAACAGGTATGCCCCCCCTGAACAGGAAGCTCACCAGTTCTTTATTCACCGTAGCCAGCATCTGGCGGAACAGTTCAAAAGCCTCGAACTTATAAACCAGCAATGGGTCTTTTTGTTCGTAAACTGCATTTTGTACCGATTGCTTTAACTCGTCCATTTCACGCAGATGCTCTTTCCAGGCATCGTCAATCAGGTAAAGTACCACGTTCTTTTCAAACGATTTGAACACTTCCGCACCATGGTTATCAACCGCTTTTTTAAGCGGAACGGATACCTGTATGCCATGAATACCATCAGTAAACGGCACCACGATATTCTCGATATACTCGCCGCGGGTAGTAAACACATCCTTCAAAACAGGATAAGCTTGCTGGGCAATACCTTCTGCTTTGCGTTTGTAGAACGCGGTTACCTCGTGGAATACCTTATCAATGAGCGGGTTGATATGCGTTGAACCAAATTCATCCTCGCCGATCTCCGTGTCTACAGAGAACACACGGATCAATTCCAACTGGAATCCTTCGTAGTTGTTTTCTTCTTTGTATTGGGTAACAATATCGGCTGCTACATCAAATATGGTATTATTGATATCCACCTCAAGACGCTCACCGAATAATGCATTTTTACGTTTAGCATAGATCACGGTACGCTGCGAGTTCATCACGTCATCATACTCCAGCAAACGCTTACGTATCCCAAAGTTGTTTTCTTCTACTTTCTTCTGCGCACGTTCGATAGATTTAGTGATCATCGAGTGCTGGATCACTTCACCTTCTTCGATACCCATACGTACCATCAGGTTGGATATACGTTCTGATCCGAATAAACGCATCAGGTTATCTTCCAGTGATACGAAGAACTGTGTTGAACCCGGGTCACCCTGCCGTCCAGAACGGCCGCGCAACTGCCTGTCCACACGGCGTGACTCATGGCGCTCGGTACCTACAATGGCCAAACCGCCCGAATCTTTTACACCTGGCCCGAGCTTAATATCTGTACCACGACCAGCCATGTTAGTAGCAATAGTTACCGTGCCAGCTTTACCGGCTTCAGCTACGATGTCGGCTTCTTTCTGGTGCAATTTAGCGTTCAGTACGTTATGCTTGATGCCGCGCAGCTTAAGCATGCGGCTCAGTAATTCTGATATATCTACAGATGTAGTACCTACCAGTACCGGTCTGCCTGCCTGTGTCAATTTTACAATCTCATCAGCTACAGCATTATATTTTTCGCGGATGGTACGGTAAACCAGGTCCTGGCGGTCGTCTCTTATCATGCTGGTGTTGGTTGGTATTTCCACCACATCCAGTTTGTATATTTCCCAGAACTCACCTGCTTCGGTAACGGCAGTACCCGTCATACCGCAAAGCTTGTGGTACATCCTGAAATAATTTTGCAGGGTGATGGTCGCGAAAGTTTGCGAAGCATCTTCCACCTTCACATTTTCTTTTGCTTCGATAGCCTGGTGTAACCCGTCAGAATAACGGCGGCCATCTAACACACGGCCAGTTTGTTCGTCAACTATCTTTACCTTGCCTTCGTCAATAATGTATTCGGTATCTTTTTCAAACAAGGTATAAGCCTTCAATAATTGGTTTACCGAGTGGATACGCTCTGATTTGATAGAAAAATCACGCATCAAGGTGTCCTTACGGACAATTTTTTCTTCATTGCTTAAATGAGATTTTTCGATCTCGGCAATTTCTGAACCTACGTCCGGCATCACAAAGAAATGAGGGTCTTCACCCGAGGCAGTGATCAGCTCAATACCTTTTTCGGATAATTCAACCTGGTTATTTTTTTCGTCTATTACAAAATACAATTCAGAATCAACCTTAGGCATTTCCTTGCTTTGATCCTGCATGTAATAATTCTCTGTCTTTAATAAGACTTGTTTATGGGAACCTTCGCTCAGGAATTTGATCAGTGCTTTGCTCTTTGGCAAACCACGGTGCGCACGCAATAAGGCTAAACCGCCTTCATCTGTGCCAGTCTTTCCCTCGGCTATTGCTTTTTTAGCCTCGTTCAATACGCCGTTGATATAGTTCTTCTGGGTATTTACCAAACGCTCGATGCGTGGTTTCAGTTCATAAAACTCATGCTCATCACCACGTGGAATAGGTCCCGAAATGATCAAAGGCGTACGGGCATCATCAATCAATACCGAGTCAACCTCATCCACCATTGCATAGTGCAGCTTGCGTTGCACCAATTCTTCAGGTGTACGTGTCATATTGTCACGCAGGTAATCAAAACCGAACTCATTATTGGTACCGAAGGTAATATCAGCCAGGTAAGCAGCACGGCGCTCCTCAGAGTTTGGCTCATGTTTGTCGATACAATCCACTGATAAACCATGGAACTCATACAGCGGTCCCATCCATTCCGAGTCACGGCGGGCCAGGTAATCGTTCACTGTAACAATGTGAACACCCTGTCCGGCTAATGCATTTAAATACGCAGGAAGTGTGGCCACCAGCGTTTTACCTTCACCTGTAGCCATTTCCGCTATTTTACCCTGGTGCAATACTGTACCGCCAATCAGCTGTACATCATAATGTACCATGTCCCAGGTTACTTCATTACCGGCTGCTATCCAGGTGTTGTGGTGTATCGCTTTATCGCCTTTTATCACCACATTGCCTTTACGGGCAGCAAGATCGCGGTCAAACTGCGTTGCGGCAACTTCAACAGTTTTATTTTCTTTAAACCTGCGGGCGGTTTCCTTTACCACGGCAAAAGCCTCGGGCAGGATCTCCATCAATATTACTTCAAGTTCCTTGTTGCGGTCTTTTTCCAGCTTATCTGCCTGGGTATAAAGCTCTACCTTTTCGCTTACTTCAAGATTTGGATTATTTTCTATCCTGTCCTTGATTTCCTGCAATTCGGCATCTATTTCGGCAAGTCCCTGTTTTATAGTCTCTTTAAAAGCTATGGTTTTGGCCCGGAGATCATCATTACTGATACCGTCCAGCTTTGAAAATTCATTTTTAATTTTCTCCACTATCGGCTGGATCGCTTTTACGTCTCTTTCCGATTTGTTTCCAAAAAGCTTACTGATAAATTCTAACATATTTAATTTGATATGATCTGACAAACTCAACAATTGCGCCATAGCAATTTATGAGGTCATAATGGCAGGCAAAGGTACATTTTTTAAGGGATTTGCAGATGTGCAAATATGCAGATGTGCAGATGAAAAATTCTCATACCCTAATTTACAACTAACTTTTGTCAATAAATGCATCTGCACATTCCCGCATTTGCACATCCGCACATCACTCCTCCTCTTCGTCCTCATCGTCCATCTTCCAATCTTCATCATCGTCACCGGCGTTTTCGTCAAAATCGTCCCAAAACTTGTCTTCGTCAAACATCAGGTCTTCCAGTTTCTCCTGTTCGGGTGTACTTGAATCAAAACGGATTGCCCAGTTATCCGGTATATCATAACTCTTGTCAAACCCGCGTATCCAATCCACAAATACCAACCTGAATTCTTCCACCTTGTCGCGCATCAGCTGTACATAGTCTTCTTCATTGATCTCTACCATGGCGGCGAATATCACAGCATTCAGCATATCATGTGCTGCTATCTTGATCAAAACTGCATTCTGCATTTTTAACGAATACAAACCCCCGCCCTCGGCCCCTGCAATTTTTACCTGCATGATCATTGCATTACTTAATATCTCGCTGGCCAGGTGTTCCTTCTTGTCATCCTCCTTCAGGGTCTCAGCTATGATCTTTGCCAGCTCGAGTATTTCATCAGCCTTTTGAAACACAGGCAGCTTGCGGTATCTATCCATTCGTTTTGACATAACATAAAGGTAATCTTTACCTTTTAGAAATTGTTTTTAGCGGTTTTAAAAAAAGTCTCCACACAGGGAAAGATTCGCTGTACGCTGATTATCTTTGGCGCATGAATATCCTGCTCCTCGGTTCGGGCGGAAGGGAAAGCGCCTTCGCCTGGAAAATCTCACAAAGCCCAAAATGCCAGCAGCTTTTTATTGCACCCGGTAACGCCGGTACTTCGCAATATGGCAAAAATGTCAATATAAAAGCAACTGACTTTGCAAGCATTGGACGTTTTGTCATTGAAAACTCGATAAACATGGTATTGGTTGGGCCGGAAGAACCGCTGGTAAAAGGTATTCATGATTTTTTCCTGGCTGATGAAAAATTGAAAAATATCCCGGTTGTAGGCCCGCAGCAGGAAGGTGCACAATTGGAAGGCAGCAAGGATTTTTCCAAGGATTTCATGTTCAGGAACCATATCCCCACTGCGGCATCAAAAACCTTCACCCGCGAAACTTTGCACGAAGGCTTTGCTTACCTGTCGACCCAAAGTTTACCCATCGTTTTAAAAGCCGATGGGTTGGCTGCAGGCAAAGGCGTTCTGATATGCGAAACATTGGAAGAAGCCGAAAAGGAGCTGATTAGCATGCTCACCGAGGCCAAGTTTGGCGACGCCGGCTCTAAAGTAGTGGTTGAACAATTTTTAACAGGGATTGAACTTTCGGTTTTTGTAATGACCGATGGAGATCATTATAAAATATTACCCGAAGCAAAGGACTATAAGCGCATAGGTGAAGGAGATACAGGTTTGAATACCGGTGGCATGGGCTCTGTTTCACCTGTACCGTTTGCCGATGCCGCCTTTATGAAAAAGGTTACCGACAAGGTAATCATCCCGACTGTTAATGGTCTGAAAAAAGAAAACATCCCTTACAAGGGTTTTATTTTTATTGGATTGATGAATTGCAATGGCGAACCTTACGTAATTGAATATAATTGCCGCATGGGCGACCCTGAGACTGAAAGCGTGATGTTAAGAATAGAGTCGGATTTTGTTGATCTGCTTCTTGGCGTGGCCGAGGGGAACCTGGACGAAAAAGAATTGATTATCTCCAATAAAACTGCTGCTACCGTAGTTTGTGTTGCAGGCGGGTACCCCGGTGAGTACTTGAGAAACAAGGTAATCACCGGTACGGAAAACATTCACGAATCAAAAGTATTCCATGCGGGGACATCTGTTCAGGGTGATAATGTGATCACTACGGGCGGACGTGTTTTGGCGATATCTACTCTGCAGGATAATATGTTTGATGCCCTGCAACAAGCCACTGCAGATGCCAGTCGTATCTATTATGATGGCATGTATTTCAGAAAAGATATAGGGTTTGACCTGCTGTAGAATAGTTGATCAGGTTGATTGTGTTAAGTGGTTGATTAAGTTAGCCAGCTGAAAACCATTCCACTTAATCCAACTTAATCAACCAATAAACTAAATTATATCTTCCCAAACAACTCTGCCAATTTATCCTCCAGGTCAAAGCCATGAAGGTTTTTAGCAATGATTTTTCCGCTCGGGTCAATCAGGAAATTTGCCGGAATGCCACGTACTACATAAAGTGCAGCAGGTTTACTTTTCCAGAATTGAAGATCAGATACTTGTGTCCAGGTCAGGTGATCTTTATGAATTGCATCAAGCCATTTTTGCTTGCTATTCGGTCTGTCTAACGATACGCCAAGAATAGTGAAGTTTTTGCCCTTGTACATATTATAAGCCTTTACTACGTTAGGGTTCTCCCGGCGGCATGGGCCACACCATGACGCCCAGAAATCAACCAGCACGTATTTACCTCTAAATGATTCGAGGCTCACAGTTTTACCTGCAGTATCTGCCTCAGCAAAAACTGGGGCCATTTCGCCAAGGGCAACTGCTTTTAGCCTGGGCAACCTTTCACCAAATTCTTTACCGCCATCAGATTGCTTTATTTTGGACGCCAGGGTTTCATATAATGGGGCAATATCAGCATAATCAGTACCGTAAGCAGCATACATTTCCAATGCCATTAAGCTGATAAACGAATCAGGATTCTCCTTGATGAAATTCGCGTTCACTGCATTTGACTTTGCGTCAATTGCTTTTTGTTGCTTAGTTATCTCCCGCTGATAGGCTTCAGAGTTTTTCTGCTCAGTGGTTTCTGCTTTTACTTTTGCATCAAGTGCCTCCTGTTCATCATTTACAGGCTTATTTAATGCGTCATATTTTACATTTTCCTGGTTGGTTTTGGGGCCGTCAATTTTGGCATCTTTCAGCTTATTGGCCCCTTCAACATTTACTGTCCCCTTTTCAAGATATATGGATTTATAGTCTTTATAGATGGCACCATTACCTTTGTCATTAAGTACAAGATAAGCATTTACAGGAACGTCGCCCACCGTGCCGGTGAATTGAAACTTCCCGTCTTTAAGTGTGACTGAATCAGTAGTTAACTTGTCTTTTATTGCATATTGAAGATACATTTTAGCCGGTGCATTGAAATCACCCACCTTACCTTTTATAGTATATTTGCCATCCTGGGCAAAGGCCATTGCAGGTAATAATGCAATGACCGCAAAAATCAATTTCTTCATAAATGTCTTATTGAGAACCCAATATTACTAATAATATTCCTAGAGTTCAGAATGCATCATCTGAAATTATTTCAATACTTTTTGAAGTTCAGCCTCCAGGTCATCGCCGCGCAAATCCTGCGCTATGATCTTTCCGGAAGGGTCAATTAAAAAGTTTTTGGGGATTGCCTGTACATAATATAACCTGGCTACGGCATTATTCCAGAATTTAAGATCGGATAACTGTGTCCAGGCGAGGTGATCGCTTTTTATAGCATTAAGCCATGCAAAACCGCTTCCGGGTTTGTCCAGGGAGATCCCTATAATGGTGAAGTTTTTGTTCTTATACTGGTTATAAACCCTGACAATATTAGGATTTTCCTGCCTGCACGGCCCACACCATGATGCCCAGAAATCAAGCAATACATACTTACCTCTGAACGATGAAAGCCTTACCGGGTGACCCAGAGTATCAGTCTGTTCAAAATCAGGAGCCATAGCCCCATTTGCTGTGATTTTTAAACTTTCAAGTGCGTGTCGCATTTCGCGGGCAGTTTCTGTATCTTTTAGTTCTTTCGAAAGTCCATCCAGAATCGGCAAAAGCTCATTCGGGTCAGGTGAGGGCCCACCCAGGGTACCTATCGTCAACAGACTTAAGTAACTGTCCGGATTCGCAAGGATAAAGTTTTTCAGTGCTGCATGATAATCTGCCTGTATTACTTTCAGTTTGGCCTGGAGTGCATTCTGATCAATTGGTTTATTAGCATTTGCAGGGTCATTTGCAGCCTTTACCTGGTCGGTCATCAGTTTATTTGTCTTTGCTCCTGCTTCAGCATTGATATCTAAAAGCTTCAAATATTGATCATTTATTGGAGAACCAATGATCCTAGCCTTATAAGCGGAATCAGGGCTTTGCATAGTCATTTTACCCTTATCAAGATAAAACGCCAACTGATCGGCATTTTGTCCAACATCCAGCTTACTCACGCCTACTCCCTTAAAATCAATTATCAATACCGCCAGTGAAGGATAGATCAGGTCACCTTTAAATTCAAAATTTCCGTTAACTGCCTGAGCAGAATCCAGCACCTTATTCGAACCCAACTGGTAACCCAGGTAAATTTTAGCGTTCAGGTTACCAAACTTTCCAACCAAATCAAAAGGTTGCGGAACCTGCGCATAAGCCAATACTGGCAATGATAGCAACAGGCAAAAAAATAGTTTCTTCATTTATTTATTAGTTCAATTGTTCATTAGTTTATTGGTCTGATTTGTTGTTTACAGATTTGCCAATAAACTTGAGGTAAGCATTTAATTTAATATGAATAACCTGATGCTTTTCATACAACAAATTAAACTGCTCTTCACTCAAAAGATTTCTTGTTTTTGATTTTCTTAACCAGCCTTTGGTTTCTATAATTGAACCCCTGCTAAAATAGCAGAAATTTCTATTTACTTTGTAGTGATACCGGCCATAGCCCTCGGCAATGTTGGCACTAATTGAATCAGCAGATCTAACCACTTGCTTACCAACTGTATCCTTTGCAAAATAATCCCACTCATTTACTATAAACCAAATTTCGTCACTAAAACTCTCTGCCAGTTGATATACTTCTAAATCTTCAAGATTATAAAAACTCATTATAGATTAAATTATTATAGCGAATTCAAATACCAATGAACAAGTGAGCTAATAAACCATTGAACAAGTACTCAATTTAATTTTTGATAGGTGCGCCACCAAAGATCTGGCATTTCGCCGGCAACGGCTGTCTTATAATCATCATAACGGCACGGCACCAGGTGAAAACGCTCGTTCATTGACCCTCCTGCTGGGTAAGGCACCTGCATCCACCATCGGTCCGACTTTTTGCTTTTCACAAACACCACTTCATGGTCATCGTGCTTCAAACTTGTTTTATAGATCAGGTATTGCGATTTAGGGTTTAACGGAAAATCTTTTTTACGGTTATAAAACCCATCAATAAAACACCATATCATCTCGGCCAGCAGGGTAGCGGTCTGGCCATTGTTATCATAAGCCGGGTTAAACTCGTAAAAACCGATCGAGCTTAGTTTATCATTAAAACCAGCGTAACGCGCTATCTGACAGGCTTCTTCGCCATAAAATCCATTAGGCGTCGCGTTGGCGTTGCCTGAGGCATCTGATGAGCGAATGGCGCCTATATCAAAGCTGATCATGCTCGCATTCCGGATAACTGGCTCTGTTACAGCCACCTGTCCGCTAATCTCGCCCAGGCGATGTGCATCAAAATATAATTTTTCCATTACCCGCAAACTCTCCTGGCTCGAAAAATAAGTTTGATAACCAAGGTTACTGTAGTTGAACAGGTAATTGGGCTCGTGTAAAAAGATTTTATTCAGATATGACGTAGAGGTTGTTTCTATGCTATCTATTTCCCCGTCATCATCCAGGTCAAAACGCGAATCTATTACTACCAGATCAACCTTTTGTTCCAACTCCTCATACGCCATGTACTGCGCATAAGTGATATCTTGCCCGCCGCCGATGATGATAGGCAAAATATTCTTTTTGATCAGCTCATGAACCACTGTCTTAACTGCAAAATAAGTGTCAGTTACGCTTGCCCCCTGGCGGATATTGCCCAGATCGACAATTTTGGTCTTATATGCACCTTCAAACAGCGTATATAGTTTCTCACGCACATAATCTGGTCCTAAAGCACAACCTGGATTATTAACAGCATTACGTTCGTCCTGCACACCAATAATTGCAATGTCTGTTTTCTGGTCAAGATCGGGAAAGTCAACTGAAAAATTCGTGATCTTATCCCCCAAATGGCTGGAGTAGTAGCCATTTTTAGGCATCAGCGTTTTCAGGTCGATCGGTGTAAAGAAATCAGATAAAGACATTTATTGATGTGCAAATATGTTGATGTGCAAATGTGCGTATTGATGTGCAGATGTGCAAATACGAAGATGTGCAGATTTAATTTGTTTTTTTTAACATTATTCAAAATAGTTTCGTCTCCTAGCTCCTATGCAAAATATCTGCATATTTGCACATTAAAAACAAAATGATACTGGTTACAGGCGCAACGGGTTTTCTGGGTTCTGAGGTAGCAAAACAACTGGCACAACAGGGCAACCGTATTCGTTGTACCAGGCGCAGTACCTCAAATATTCCGACTTTCCTATCACCTTTTAATAATGATATAGAATGGGTTGAAGCCGATCTGCTTGATATTTTCTCCCTGGAAAATGCACTGGAGGGCATAACACAAGTATATAATTGCGCTGCCTGGGTATCCTTAAAGCAGGCCGACAAAGAGCCGATGATCTACACCAATGTGACAGGTACCGGCAACCTGGCAGACCTATGCCGTCAAAATGGTATCCGCATGGTTCATGTTAGTTCTGTTGCAGCTATTGGCGATGCCAAACCCGGAGAATTAATCACTGAAAATAACCATCTTGATCAGGCGGCAGAAACGGATGGTTATGCGATATCCAAGCTGGAAAGTGAGATGGAGATTTGGCGCGGTATTGCCGAGGGGTTAGATGCTGTAATCGTCAACCCGTCAATTATCATCGGACCAAATGCCGGTAAAGAAGGCAGCGGTGCATTATTTGAGACCGTGCGCAAGGGGTTAAAGTTTTATACCATGGGCAGCGGTGGTTTTGTTGATGTGGCAGATGTGGCCAAATGTATGATCGCCCTTATGAACACCAACATTAGCGGCGAACGATTTATTATAAGCGCTGGTAATTATGATTATAAAAGCCTGACTGCCGAAATAGCTCAAAATTTTGCTATTACCCCACCTGCCACGCTTGCTAAACCATGGATGATGGAGCTGGCCTGGCGCTTTGCCGCCTTTGCAGGGGTTATTATACGAAGTGCCCCGTCTATTGACAAGGTATCGGCAAAAGCCGCCTCCATTACTAAGAATTTTGATAACAGAAAGATCAAAAAAGCAATCGGAATTGAGTTCAAACCCTTGAAGATGTCTATTCAGGAAGTTTGCGATGCCCTGAAAACAGCCTGAATATTTCCCGAAACTTTATAACTTCGTTTACAACATCATCAACTTACATGAAGAGGTATATTTTCATACTGACATTTTTCTGCTGCGGATGTATGCATTCAGAATTACAGTCAAGGGCCGAGCAAAAAGCTGAGCATTACGTGAGGAATAAGTTTGGGAACCCCAATTATTTTAAGTCAGTTTCCTTTTCTGAGCTGCAAAAAAGGCGGTATACTACTTCGCTCGATAGCTCTTTGAACTATGCTGGCGTGGATACCAGGGATCATGAAAAAATAAAAAGCTATGTAGACAGTGAGAACAGTCAGCGCCCCGATCTGGCTGTAAAGAACGAGAAAGACGTATATAACATTGAACACGACAAACTAGCTTATTACCTGCTCATTTATTCATTCAGAATCGATTCGGCAGGGGTTAAGAAATTCATGAAATACCGGATAGAGATGGATACCGCCTGTAATGTGCTGGTGGCGCGGGATATTACCAGCAGCAATGTAAAAGAGCAATAGCCTCCCCTTTGATTATCCATCAGCGAAATCCAAAAATCAATATACTCAGCGGTTAAACTTATCAACACCCTAATACTCTATCAACAAACTCAACATTTGGCTATGATGCATCACTCAAAAGTTGCACATTTGCAATCAAATGGACCAGTACTTTATTATCGATTTCGATAGCACATTTACACAGGTTGAGGCATTAGACGAGCTTGCCCGTATTTCGCTAAGAAAGCATCCCGACAGAGAGAAAATTTACCAGCAGATCGAAGATTTTACCAATGCCGCCATGGAAGGGCGTATCCCATTCAGTAAAAGCCTGGAAGGGCGTGTAAAACTGCTGCAGGCCAACCGCGAGCATCTGAAACAACTCATTACCCATTTAAAAAAGAAGGTATCTACCTCCTTTTCACGAAACAGTGCATTTTTTAAACAGCACCAGGATAATGTCCTGATCGTATCTGGTGGATTCAAGGAGTTTATTACCCCGGTGGTTACCGAGTATTTTATAAAAAAAGAAAATATTTACGCCAACACTTTTGTGTTCGACGAAAATGATAACATTATAGGTTACGACCGCGAAAATCCCTTGTCGCAGGAAGGCGGTAAAGTAAAGCTATTGAGACAGATGGACTTGCAGGGCGAAATATTTGGCATTGGCGACGGCTATTCTGATTTCCAGCTAAAGGAATCAGGACTGATCAAAAAATTCTTTGCTTATACTGAGAATATCGAGCGGAAGTCGGTGGCCGAAAAGGCTGATCATATTACCCCAAGCTTTGATGAGTTTTTATACATCAATAAGCTGCCCCGCGCCATATCCTATCCAAAAAACCGCATTAAATGCCTGGTTGTAGGCGATATTGGTGAAGAAGCACTAGAGCAAATACGTAAGGAAGGCTATGACATCCGGCAGAAAGACAGCATCGAAGACAAATACCTGGAAGAAGCAGGGGTTTTGCTTTGCGACGAAGCACATCAGCCCACACCTGAGCAATTGCAAAATGCAGAAAGGCTAAAGGTAATAGGCTGTTTTGGTAAGGTGGCCAACCGCAAGCTGTCAGAAAGCGCCTGTGAAAATGGTATCATTATTTTTGACGATCCTAAATACAACCCCCGTAACGTGGATTTTATCCCTAAACGAGTGATCGCATTTATGAACGAGGGGAAAACACACATGAGTTGCAATTTCCCCGATTTGCAGCCACCACGCAATGACAACGCACATCGCCTGATACACATTCATACCAACGTACCGGGCATACTGGCACAGATAAACGGGGTTTTAGCAAGACATAACATTAATATTGTGGGCGAGTTCCTGGTAACCAATTCGCAGATAGGATACGTAATTACCGATGTTGTTGCGGGTTATGGCAAACAAGTACTAAATGAGCTAAAGGCCATTGATCATACGATAAAGTTTAGATTACTTTATTAAATATCGAATGATCAATATTGAATTTCGAATGATGACGTTAAAACTTCAGTATTCATCATTCGGTGTTCCATGTTCGTTATTCTTCCTTTAACGGCACCACCAGCACAGGTATATGCGAATGCCTTACCACGTGCTCGGCAACGCTTCCCATAAAAAAGCGGTCGAGGCCGGTACGGTTATGCGTACCAACCACAAGCAGGTCGGCGCCGAATTCAATACCGCATTTCAATATACTATCAGCCGTTAATCCGTATTCGGTAAAATTGGTGATCTTAAGTCCGTCAGCATATTTTTTCACTATTTGCTGCATTGTGTTTTCAGCCACCTCAGTTTGTATCCTTACCATCTCTGCATCGTTGCCTGCAGACACCTCTGTTGACAGGCCGGTTATCGAATCACTCCCGGCAGGCGGTATAATAATGGGCTCAACTATACTCACGAGGCCTACTTCGGCCTGGTAAAACCGGGCCATATCAAACCCGAAACCAGCTGCGCGATCAGCATATTTGCTATCGTCAACTGCAATTAAAATTTTCTGTATCGCCATGATAAATGCTTAACTATAAAGTTAATCGTTTTGTTTCTGTATTTACAAGCTTTATTACCTTTGTTCCATAAACCCGCCCGATGAGTATCACACCAGAAATAGAAACACGCCTGGCATTACTGCAGGAAAAGTATGAAGCAATGGGCCAGGATATGATATCCTACCTTGACGGCCTCCTGCATGCCGATTTTTTAACCTACTGGGATTATATTCATTTGGATACCCTGCTGAGCCTGCAAAGCCCTAAAACTCCCTTTCCTGATGAAGAAATATTCATCATGTACCACCAGATCACTGAGCTGTATTTTAAACTGGTATTGCACGAGTGTAAACAGATCACAGAAAAAGAATTACCTGCTGCCAACTTTTTCATAACAAAAGTAAAGCGTATCAACAGGTATTTCGAGGCGCTTATCCAGTCCTTCGAAATAATGGTAGATGGTATGGAAAAGGAACAATTTCTGCAATTCAGGATGTCATTACTGCCAGCCAGCGGCTTCCAGAGCGGGCAGTACCGGATGATAGAGATCTATTCTACCGATTTCATCAACCTGGTAGCAAGGGATAAACGCGAAGAACTGCGTAGTGCCCCCATCGAAGACCAGTTTGAATACCTGTACTGGAAATTTGGTGCAACAGAGCTATCCACCGGGAAAAAGACCTTAACGTTGAAACAGTTCGAAAAGAAATATTCAAAACAGTTCATCGAACTGGGTAAAGCAAGCACAAATACAAACTTCAACGCCTTGCTGCAGCAATTACAGTATAACCAGCAATCAACAACCGAACTGGAGAATGCATTGCGGCAACTGGATGTGAATGTCAACGTAAACTGGCCGCTGTCGCACTATAAATCAGCGGTGCGTTATCTTAACCGCGAACCGGATGAAATAAAAGCAACCGGCGGCACCAATTGGCAAAAGTATCTGCCTCCGCGTTTTCAGAAACGTATATTTTATCCTTCATTGTGGACTGCCGAGCAGGAAGAGAATTGGGGTAAGGCCTGGGTGGATGATGTGCTGGGGTTATAATTAGCAACCTAGGGATTTTAAAAATATTTCATAACCTGTGACACCTTTTGCTCATTAGGTGCATCTACCCTTGGATTAACAATTATATTATGAAAACATCTAAAACCTACTTTACATTATTATGTTTTTCGGTCCTATTGGTTAGCGCATGTTCCAGCATAAAACAAGGCATGAATTACACCAAAAACTGGCAGGGTAGTGATCTGCCCGGGCACATTTACGCCACCTTTGATGGCTTCAATGGCAAGCAAGAATTTAATGCCAAATCATTTGCAAACGGGCGCATGCATGTAAAATATTCAACGGATGTACCAACGGGCGAAATGCATCTCGAAATAAAATGCAATTCAAAGCTTGTTTTAAATCGGGATGTTTCCGGCAAGGTACGCGATTCTGTTCTTTTTGAAAATCCGGGGAACGAACCGGTTCAATTCACCTTAAAAGCTAAGGATGCCGCAGGAAAATTCGATCTAACCTATTAAGCCCTGTGTATTCATTCTAAAAACTGAGAAAACTGGGTCAAAAACAAGTCATTATCACCTATTTTCGATTGGCTGCTAACTGTCTCATATAAACTATCGTACAAAATTCGTAACTTGCCATTTTTCGAATTTAATAACCTAAGGATATGACTGAGACGCTGGATATCAAGATCACCAAAACTACCAATTCCCGTTTGGCGCAAACGGATTTTAGCAACCTGCCATTTGGTAAAATATTTTCAGACCACATGTTTGTGGCCGATTATGCTGATGGCGAATGGAAAAACTTTGAAATAGTCCCTTATGGCGAAATTGCGCTAAGCCCTGCTATTTCTGCTCTGCATTACGGACAAGCTTTTTTTGAAGGAATGAAAGCCTACAAGCATGCTGATGGTAAAGTCTCTATCTTCCGCCCGGATAAAAATGCTGAGCGCTTTAACAAATCGGCAGAGCGTCTTTGCATGCCCGAATTACCTGAAGATATTTTTGTACAGAGCATCGCTGCATTGGTTGATCTTGACCGCGACTGGATTCCGGGGCAAGCCAACCATTCGTTATATATCAGGCCATTTATGTTTGCTACTGATCCATTTTTGGGTGTAGCACCATCAACTACCTACAAATTTATGGTATTGACTTGTCCTGTAGGCCCATATTTTTCGAAGACTTTAAGAGTTAAAATAGAAACTTATTATACCCGTGCTGCCGAAGGCGGAATGGGTTTTGCAAAATCAGCCGGAAACTATGGAGGCGCTATGTTGCCATCTCGTAAAGCAGTTGAGGAAGGTTTTGACCAAATCATATGGACTGACGCTAAAGAGCATAAATTTGTAGAAGAAATGGGTGCTGCCAACGCTATGTTTGTATTGGATGGCAAACTAATCACCCCGTCAACTGATGAAAATACTATCCTTAAAGGTGTAACCTGCAATACGGTAATGACATTGGCCCGCGACTGGGGTTTCCCGGTTGAGCAACGCCGTATCTCGGTAGCCGAAATTATAGAGGGCGCTAAAAATGGCAAACTTACCGACGCATTTGGTGCAGGTACCGCTGCCACAATAGCACCTGTAGGTTCTATAGGCCACAACGGCGAAGAGTACTTTTTAAGCGATCCGAAAACACGCGAGTTCTCTCAAAAAGTATTGCAAACCCTTGATGGCATTCGCTATGGCAATGCCCCCGATACACATGGGTGGAATTATATGGTGTAATTTCCAATATAAAAAGATAAGATAAAAGCGCCCTCGCGGCGCTTTTATTATTTTAGATCAGCAAGATAGGCATTCATATCATCAGTAAGCATGATGTGAAACGAGGCCAGTTTCTTCATGTAGAAAGCACGCATATCTTTCCATTTGTAATAAGATTTCCGAACAGGTACCAATCCGGTGATGGATGACTCTTTTTCATTTAATAATATTTTCACCAGGTATTCCTCAGAGCCATTTTTTTTGTAAAATATCCATTGAATATTTGAGCTTAGCGGGATAACTTTTGATGCCTGCCAAACTTTGCTGATCTGGCTGAGATTTGTACCCGATTTATCAGCCCCGGCAATTTGCAATAAGGCTGCAAAAGGTGCAATAGTTTCTGCATGTGCGAAACGCAGTTCAGCATTATATTTACCCGATCTAATAAAATCATCGGCCGACTTTATAAAATCAACCAGCAACGGAACAGCCACCCGTACCTGTATTCCATTATTATCAGCACCGGGACCTTTCTTCAAATATTCATCTGCCGAATCTGATATCGAAAGTGCAGTTAGTTGGTCACAGGTAAAAAATGATTTAAAATCCACGTCTTTCATGCTTAGTCCGGCTTTGCTTATTTCGGCCTGTAGGGAGTAAACAATTGTAGCAAAACCAAATAGGTCTGATACAAACTTTCCCTTTTGCGACGCGTTGAGCTTGTTCAAAAATTCAGGTTTGAAGAAGCGGGAACTAAACGCGTTATTGATCCCGTTAAGATGCAATTGTTTATCAAATGACATTTTAGGTTCATTGCTATCTATCGCATCCTCAAACTTTTTATAACCGGGTGAAAGATCATAAAATCGCAGGTTAGTATCATCAATATGATAATCAGCAGATAGCGGGGGTGATATATTTTTATTTAATCCCTGTAAAAAAGCATCGGCGCTCTGTTTGGTTCTTGCCTCTTTGGTGATGCGAATATTAAGCGTCGCTCCACTGGCAAATATGCCGCTGTAATTTTTTTCCATTCGCTCCCCTATTCCCTCCAGTTCCAACCGCCCTTCTCCCGAAACAGATTTAGTATTCCCATCCTCTGCCTTCTGCAGAGCCAGTACCATCTCCTTTAATTTAAGCCCATCGCCTGATAATTGCCCGGCACTGTCAGCCTGAAATAGCAAATTGTAAGCAAAAGTACTTTCAACTGTTTTGGTCAGATGCCGTGCACCATGCCTGCCAACGTGGTTAATAAAAACAGAGGTATAACCTGCCGGGACAGGTATGTTTTTTTGAGCAGGATTTTTATAAAGCGTTTTTGTTCCCAAAAAATCATCACCACAGCCCTGCGCAAAAACTGTAGCGTTTGCTACAATCAAAAACAGGACAAGCAATAATATTTTCTTCATGGTTCAAATATTAAAAAAAGAGACGCAATGTATTGCGTCTCTTTTTATGTTGTTAATGTTGATTTCCGGTACCATCATTCTGGTAAGCACCTATATCTATACCCGGAGGGGTAATGGTAGTGCCATAAGTTCCGGTAGCGGTTACCGATCCCAAAGGTGAAAAATTAATATTTCCCTTGTTCAGTTCGGGCGAAGTGCCTTGTAATTTAAAGTTAGACGAACCGATGGTCACAATTGCAGCCGGCTGTAAGCTCGCACTTATAGGGCCCGGATTGCTTGTAAAATCATATTGATCTACATCAAATCCATAAAACGCAGGATTATTTTGTTTTGGAGTGGTGGTTGCAATATCGCTTGCAGCCTTTGCAGCAAGAATTGACGGAGCAGTATCCTTCGAGTAAAACTGATCGGTAATAGCTTGCGAATTACCATAAAAGCCCTGGTTACCATAGATCACATTGGCAAAATCGGCATCAGGAGTAATGCGCAAACCAAAGCGGCAATTTACGATCAGGTTATTATAAGCAAACCCCTTTGCTCCCTTTTCAAAATCGATAGAGCCGCCACGGCCAGATTTCGTCTGCCTGAAACCACCATTGATAATGGTATTATTATACACTGCAGTACACTGAATGCCCGAAGTACCCGAATCGGAAATTTTAAATGAGTTGGTGGCCGAACCGATACAAACATTATAAGCAATATCGCCCAGCGTGCCTGTTTTCATATTAAAGAATTCGCCGCCCACACCGCCGCACAATTCAAATGTATTACGCATAATACTGATATGGCCGCCACCCACTTGTATATTATCATCCTTTGCGCCAAAAAACCACGAATCCTCGATGATCAGGTTTTTGGTCTTATTGCCAAAATACATATTAAAACGCGAAGTCCCTGATTTATAAATAGCCTGGTCGTCACTGTCGCCTGAAGGAGCCCCGGCAAACTCAATATGCGTCCATTTGATGATCACATCGCCACCAGCAGGGTTCGCATTTGCAGGGCTTACAGGCCCTGGCGTACAGGTAATGCCGCCCCACCATCCAAAAAATACATTGGTATAATTTTGTTGGGCTGCCTGTGCATGCAGGTCGGCGGCGTTTTTAACGGTGATATAATTCGGCTGATCCTTTGTCCCCAAACTGATAAAGGTGCCGTGCACAAATATCTCAGGGCTTGTCGCTGCGGTTAATCCATCGCCTAAGGCAATTAAATGCACACCATTTTGCAGCAATAAGGTATCGCCATCGTTTACAGTAATATCGCTTTTAAAATAATAAGTTTTACCGCTCAGCAAGGTATCTTTTACGGTACCTGTTAAGGTATCGGAAGTAATAGGGTTAGCTGTTTGCACCAGTGCCCGCGAAATATTAACAACTTCCTTCTGATGACATGCACTCAGCACAATGGCCAGGACCAATGTCCCGATTACCTGGTTAAATATCTTTTTCATCGTTAATTGAATTATAGTTTATAGTGCAAACCAAGAATATAGTATTGCTGATAATAATCTTTACGCACAAATGTGTTTTCGCCTGCTTTTTGATATTCTATGGCTTGCCCCGATGCCCCCGGGGGCGCCAGCGGAGGGTATGGCATCTTAATAAACAACTGGTATGGGGTATTTAAAAGATTGGTTGCTTTTGCATAGATGTACAGATTTTTAAATATCCTTTTCTCTGCAGAAACATCCAGAGTTACGAAACCCTTTTGCCAAATGTCATTATCAAGGTATTGGGATACACTGTTTATACGCTGGCCGGTATAAACCGCCGATATTTGTGCATCGAGGCCGCTCTTGGTATCCTTATACAGGAAAGACAGGTTACCCAAATGTTTGGATTGCCCTTGCAGCGGACGGGTTTGGTCGACTATCCTGATCGAATTGTTACCGGATGCATCTTTATAGGCTTGCTGCTTAGTGGTGGTGATCTGCGATTGGGTATAAGAATAATTAGCGCGGAAACCGAAGTGCCTGATATATTTGGTCACATCAAGTTGCAAACCATAGTTATGTGCTGTACCAAAGTTATCAGCCTGCAAAACCAGATCTTTGTTAGAGCTGCTGCTTTCCAGTGCATACTCTATCGGGTTTACTATCCTTTTGTAAAATATACCGAACAAAAACTGGTCGAGCGGTTTCGGGAAAAGCTCATAGCGCAGGTCGAAGTTATCAGCCGTAGCGCGTTTCAGGTTAGGGTTACCCACTTCCTGGTAATCTGCGTCCGGGTCGCCGCTGGTATGCGGCACTAACTCATAAAAGTTGGGGCGGCTGATTGCGGAATAGTATGTTCCGCGCAGGTCGCTCTTGTCTGTCAGCGTATATTTCAGGCTCAGGCTTGGCAGGAAATCGTAATATTTTATCGATCCTGTTTTCCCGTCTTTATTAATCGGTTCTGCGTCAACCCAGCTTTGGTCCGTATGCTCATAACGCACACCGCCTAGCACCTGCAATTTATTGATGTCGAATTTAACCTGGCCATACCCTGCGCCAACATTCTCCGTAAAATCATAATTAAGCGCATCGCCTGGTGTTCCCTGCCTGTTGCTGGCCAGTTCAAACGTGTTATTATCTATATTTCCATTATATACCTGTGTAGCATTGGTAATAGGCAGGGTTAAAGTATATTCATCAAATGTACTGCTCCTGGTTTTGTGGCGGTACATGCCGCCGGCACTAAACTCCACCCTGGTACCAAATAGTTCGGGCTTATATATCAAATTCAAATAACCGCTTTTGTCCTGGTCCGAGTTATAGGCAAATGTTTGCGCAAAGCCGTTTGAGGCGTCAACAGTTAAAGGGTTGTGCTGTACAGACCCATCGGACTGCAATACGTTTGAGGTAACCAGGTTCAATTCGTAACGGTTTTCAATAGCGGTAGCTTTGGAGTATTTACCTGTCCAGTTAATGCTAAACTCATCCGACAAATGGTGGTCGCCATGCAGCGTAAAATCATATATTTTCTGCACGTTGCGGATGGTTCTTGGCTCTTCAGTTATACGGCCCTGGCCAATGCCTGTACGCGCCAGCGTTAAGCTGGTATCTGATACATAACGGTATTGATTTTGAGCAAGATTGATATAAGTAGCGTCGAGCGTAATTTTGTTTTTTGTATCGAACCTATAGTCGAACCGGCCGATTGCGCTGGTACGCTGCTGTTCGGTATTATAAAGCCTGCTCTGGATATCTGTAGGTTTTGGCTGATTGGTAACAGCGTCAACCTGGGTTTGAAAGAACACGCCTTTGGTATCTTTAAATATATCCTGGTAGCTTAACGAAACCAGGGCGCCGAATTTTTTATCGGCAGTTCTGCCGCCAACGCTTATCCCGCCAATCGTACCCAGCGGCAATTTGGAATTGGTAAAATGCTGCCCGTTATTTGAAAAATCTGATACGCTGGCAATATAATTATCGCCATGAATAATACGCGGCGAACGGAACGACTCATCGTTATTTCTAAATTTTATAAAACCATGGTTTGCAACACTTTGCGATATCCCTGCGCCCAAATTCACTCTTACCGTAAAATCGTCCGGTGCATCCTTCAATACCAGGTTGATACCGCCGGCAATAGCATCCCCTTCCATCGATGGGGTCAATGATTTATATACCTCCAGCCTGTCAACAATATCAGCCGGGAATATATCCAGCGGCACATAGCGGTTTTTATTATCAGGGCTTGGTATTTTAAACCCGTTGATGAGGGTATAGGTATAACGTTTATCCATACCGCGGATAATGGCATATTGGCCTTCGCCATTGTTGCTTCGCTCAATGGACAGGCCTGATATCCTTTGCGTCACGTTTGCTACGGTAATATCCGGCGATATTTCGATAGTACGCGCAGAAACTGTGTTCAGCACCTGGTCTGCCCGGCGCACTGCATTTATAGCCGATTGGTCTGTTCCGTTGCCCGCTGTTGCTGATACAGTTACTTCATTCAGCGTGCTGCTTTTTGATTCGAGTAAAAAATCGACTATAAGCGTTTGTTCATCGGTAACGCTTATGTTTTTTGACTGTGGTTGGTAGGTAACATAGTTTACTTTTATTTCATAGTTGCCTGCGGCTGTATTTTTGAAAATAAAAGTACCATCGAGGCCAACACCGGTGTAAACAATTGCGCCTGTTGACGCATTTGTTAAGCTA
>Ga0307510_10002076_pt1 | contig 22641 bp, 15 predicted proteins | sample 12_EM_MG_FD_207224 | JGI IMG/M metagenome (GOLD analysis project Ga0307510, IMG submission 207224) | Populus trichocarpa ectomycorrhiza microbial communities from riparian zone in the Pacific Northwest, United States - 12_EM | ecosystem: Host-associated > Plants > Roots > Unclassified | place...
AAATAAAAATATACTTGCAAATTAAATTATTTGATTACTATGGTGGCTGAAAATCAATTCAGCCTCTTTTTATTGTGAAAAAAAACTCAATTCTTAAGTCATTTCAACTCAAAAAAACCTTACCAGTACCTTTGGAACACCCATAAACCAATCCACCAACTAAAAATACTTGAAAATGGATCTAAGAATCCAAAGTCAAAACATGTTAGATTTATTATTCTCGGCTTAAATCTATTTTTTTTTAAGAAACATTGAGACTCCAAACAACCACCATCAAGCCCTTATTGTCTTATGAAACCCGTGAATACAAAAAAAAATCTATTCTGGTGGCCGGGGATGGCTTGAATGATGATTTTCTCTCTTATCGCTGGAATCTAGTGACCCATCTCTCTCTTCTCTCTTTAACCAGGGATATTTACTTGGTTGTGTTTGCTAACTCTTGCCAATCAAAATAATTTTTTAATTTAATCAAACGATAATAAAAATAAACACTTATTGAATTATTTGACCACTATGATGCCCGGAAAATTAGAGAAACCTCTCATTTGATTTAAAAGCCTAATTTATAAATTATTTCAACTCCAAAACACCTCACCACCACCCTTAGAACACTCATAAACCAATCCATCAACTAAAAAATACCCGAAAAAAGGTCTAAAAATCCAAAATCAAAATGAGTTAGATTTGTCGTTCCCAACTTAAATTTATTTTTTCAGGAAGCATTAAGACTCTAAACAACCACCATCAAACCTCTACTATCTCGTGAAACCTGTGACTACAAAAAAAAAATCTATTTTGGTGGTCATGGATGCCTTGAACGATGACTTTTTCTCTCATTGTTGGAATCTAGCAACCCATTTTTCTCTTTTTTCTCTAACTAGAGACTAAGAAATAATAAAAATAAATTTCTGTACCTAAGTTTATTTTTTTTGAAAATTTAAAAGACCTGAATTATATAATTATGTTATTTTTAAAGTTTAAGAATTTAAATATATTTTCCCTGAATTCTCTATCACGTCGTCCATGCTTTATGTTTTTTTTTATCATGGTCTATCTTCTACCAACCCCACCCTTGATAGACCCTTTCCTGCAAGAGAACAGTCGGTTAAATTACAACCCAAACGGCTCTTAGCCCGTGAGAGTCGAGACAGGCCTGGAGGTTCATAGTTCACTTGCTAAGTGATAACGTAAAGATGGCATGTTATCACGACAAGAGGCACCTGAGAAGCTCGGAATGTTGTGTGGGCTGTAGAATCAACTTTATATTGCACATGGTTTGCTGTCTACAATTGCGATTGCCATATACCACTTGAATACCGAGTTGGGTCCGAGCCCACGAGTAGTAGAAATCTTGATATGAACATTTCTCTGCGGATTCAAACTCTGGATCTTCCAATGACTCGTTTCCATCAAGTCCATGCAGATCCACCTCCCAACAGCTCCGAATTTGTCAGCAAAACAAGCATGCATTCCATCATAAATGGCAACTGCACTCACTGTCTTCTCAGAGCACCTGTTCCAAACACAAGTATCAAGCAAACGCCACAAGAAATAATTCCCAAGTTTCAGCCACGACAAGCACCAGATTTTACTCTTGGCATTATTCAGGAGGAAACCCACCCAAGAAATATCCCATATCAAGGTCTAGAAAACATAAACTTCAAAGAATAAAATAACTTACACGGAAGTAATGCAGAGCCAAGAACCAGTAGACCAAATATTGACAAGTTTATCATCACCAACTGATACAAACAGCTTCCAATTATAGAATCCTTATGAAATGCCTCGCCAGTTTCATCCACCAATGTAACCCCACAACCCCCTCTTTTTCAGAAAATCCATACAACGAGTTAAATTCCAAGATTCCAAATATTTCATTTTGCAACTGTGAATTCTGATTGGGTCAAATCATGCAGAATTGTCGTGATGATTTCTTACCGGAAGTCGAGGACGCGGAGGTCTGACCCGACTGCGACAGCCACGGAATCCTGGGACGGCTGAACTGAAATTAGGGCCGGAGCTACCTCTACGTCTCCATTGTTTTCTCCTCCTCCAACTTGAGTGTCCTCCATTTTTGCTCCTGTTAAACAGTTGTTGCTGATAAGGTTTCACCTTTCAGGGTTTAACTGTATGGGCCTGAGAAAAAAGTATACGTGCTCACCGAAGCATATTTGTTTTATGTATTGGGCCTATCCAGATTTCAACGATTTATTACCCCATGATGCCAGGTTTGACTTGTCCTGTCATGTGCACCGTAATTGCATCAGATGACGCATAGTCAGAGATAACTTTTAAGCACAACACAAGTTATCAAATCAACCCATTGACAATGGAGGAGGGTTTTACTTTTCAGATCATGGGGGCACTACTGCGCTCGAGCCCAGGAAATTTAAGAGAGAGCTAGTCAATGAGCACAGATTTTCATCTACAGGAATATTATGGAGTGGAAAGAATAACAAGAAACCAGCAGATACAATTTGTGCAGATTAAAAAGAACAATGGTTCGTTAATTGTCATGCATGCTGCTACTAAACAAATTTCATGTACCACTGCTGCCGTTAAAACTGATTCAACACATTCAGCTTTGCCTTCCAAATGGAAGTTTCCCTCAAAAACTCCTAAAGTTAACAGAAAACAGAGGCAAAGATTATGGCTCACGGATAAAACGGGATAGCCAGTGAAAGATTTACATTCCTTGTCTCCAATAGGAGGGAACCGATGCCTTAACAAGGGCACACTTCTCACACCAAAGAAACAACAAGAACAAACGGGGTTAAATTCTTAGCTGTGCACAACCACGGATTGTTCCTCGGCACCGTGTCATTGGAGTTGCCTGGCGCCATGTTGGTCTTTCACCCCCAACTGTCAAGATATCAACATCAGACACTGGCTTGATATCCCAATTCCATCGATCAGGGCCAATCACCCCTCCAATCACATACATCTCATCTCCTAACCCTGTCATTGCAAATCCAATCCTTTTCCGGAATTCAGATGCTGAAACTACCACTTTCCTGGTTTTCCCTTCCTGCTTGACAATTAGTCCATGGCTCATCACATAAAGAGCATCATGAACAACTGCCATTGGACCTTGGAGCCAACCATAATCCTCAACGGTCCACCCAGACCCTATACTGTCCAAAACTTGTACTGTTGACAAGCCCCTATGCAAGACATGCAACTTCCCCCCGATAACTACTCCAGAGCATGCAGAATTGTGAGTTCGATGGAGATCAGGTATCGGGACCCAAACATCCTTCTCTGGATCATACATTTCTGCTTGAGAAATTGATTTTTGGCAGCTGGTGAAACCACCAGCAACAACAATTTTTCCATTCAAAGCACAGCATGCAAACATTGCTCGGGGCACCAGCATAGATGCACGTGCTGCCCATTCTCGTAATACAGGATCATATGACCAGACTTCATTTGTTGCAAAGCTTCCATCTTGATCACCAGTTAATGGGTCAACAGCATCACTACCACCACCAAGCACAAATAGCTTTCCTGCACTACAGACAACACCAAAGTGCGCAAGGTGCCTGATCTTAGAAGGGAGAATAGGAAGGGTTATCCAAAGGTCTCGGAGAGGGTCATAAAGCTGCCACAAATTCTCAGGATCGAAGGCACACACGCATAGCAGATCCTCAGCTGAACCAACCTCCTGCCGGGCTTTAAACAGCTCAGTGCTACGCACAGCAGCTTGCCATGAACGAGAAACAACCTCTAACTTGGGATGGAGGTAGAAGGGAACCCGTGCAATGCACCTGATGGCAACAGCGTCTGGAAGACCTTCAATCAGTTCAGACATACTAACCAATGTTGCATCAGTTTCATATAGTTTCTTCACTGCTGATTTTTTGCTATACTGATGACAGCAATGCAAAAGCTATCTGACAAAAAAAAAGGCATGGACATGGTTATATGAATCAATTCATGGTTCTGGAATTTCAAAATCAATGTACTAATAAAGGTGCATCCAATTTTTGATGAAAATAAAATTATTACAGTTGTCTTTTCACTGCACTCTAAAGCACTTGGAAGAGAAAACTCATCCTTTAAATAGCCACCACCATCATCAAACAGAATGGCGAGAGAATTATATTGGAAAAAAAAGGAAAAGAAATCCAGAACATAAAGATTAAATAGGACTACGTTCAATCACTTGTTTTGGTATGCAAAATTGTAAATCAGTGTCTACTAACACCTGAAGTCAAAATCTAGAAGCAATTATTTGTTTGCAGGTAGCTGTATCATCTTTAAAAGAAATTGATAATCCCAGATAAGAAAAATTGTCTAAGAAACAAGTTTCTAGGCAGGACATTTGATGCCTAATTACGACATTGAGATGGATCTGATCGTACATATAAACACTGTCTGGGAAAAAAAAAAAAACACAAAATTGCCTGCAATAAGTAACTAAAGGTATTATCAAAGGATCGATACTCTATAACAGCTTTATCCAAGTCAATTAACATCCAACAAGCATTACACAAAGGAAGAAACAGATAAAAGAACGCCCAAGGCAAGAAGCTAAATCATCATAAGCAATTTCATTCCATGGATCACCAAGATCATACCACATTCACACTAAGATTGTTAGACATCTTCCTTGATAAAGAGATAAGTCAGTGAACTTCAATCGATGACAGAATATGACCACATGTTTTCACTTTCACATGTCACAGTCACAAATTGAACTGTGATAAGCAATCTGGTTTTGCAATTTTCTCCATATTCTTGAGCAGATTCATTGAAATGCACCATAAATTCATAATTTATTTGATTCCACACACAAACTAACTTAACACAGGTAATCATAGAAGCATTTGAGATAACAATTTTGTGGAAGGAGGATATGGAACATCGAATACCACAAATCTCATTTCACGTGCCTGCATCTAAGAGTTTACTAGCTAAACATAAATTAATAAATTCTCAAAGTCCTAAAACCTTGGAACATAAACTAAAAAATCCCATAGAACAAAGCTCAAAGTCCTCTTAATTAATAAATGCTGAACCCCAAATATCTTAAGACATGCAAATCACCATCAAAGCCCTTCTTAGTTCTAGTTATACCTCACACACATTTATGAATACCCAACACAAGAACCAATGCAACTCGCAATCTCACCTATAGTTTCTGAAAAAAAATAAATAATAAACTCGACATCAAAGCCAAGCACACTTGTATCGAATTTATGCCAAGGTCTACTAAAATTCATCGACCAATTAAATGCAAGACAAAGAAAATCAAAATACAAAGGCGCTAAATTCAGCCTCAGAAACAAGTAATACAACCCAAAAATAACCAGACAGAACGTTCTTCACTTCAAACGCCAAACCCACTTCCAGTTCACCACAAACAATAATGGGTATTCATTAATTTCAAAATCAAATAAAAATTTCAGCAAATCACCGTCAAATTCTGTCCCAAGAAAGCAAGAAATGAGTTAATTTCCTTCTGCTTGCACAATAGAAAGACAACATGCTTTACCTGAAACCCAATAAGATTCGGGGCTCTGTTGCTTAGATTTCTACAGACACGCAGAGAAATCAAAAGTAGCGTAAGTTTGCCTACGAGAGAGACTTTCACCGCTAAAACTGAAAGAAAGAAAGAAAAAAGAACACACAGTGCTTGATGGGCGTTTTTGTGATTTTCTTTAGCGTTTTATTTATTTATTTATATGTTTATTTTCAAGTCTTTTTCTAATTCGTGCTTACCCTAAAGTCTAAACCAGAACACAGGCCTTTGAGGATATTTCTTAGTCCATTTTTTTCTCCCTTCACTGCAATGCCATTTTTATTAATTAAAATTAAACCGCAATCTTTGGCCGACACGTTCATGGCACGTGGTTGAAATGCGCCAAGAAAATGTGTTTTGTTTTTATTTTGTTGATCTTTGGTTTAAGAAGCTTAATTATGATTAGTGTTCCCACCTTGGGCCCTCTCTTAACTTGTCTGTCAAGGCTTTGACAAATTGTTTGCAGCAACTCAGCAAATAGTCTATCGTGCGACTTTAGATTATCAAATAAGATAATTAATACGCATTGAAATGGATCTTAGGTGATTGCTAACCATTTCTTCTTCTTCTTTTTTAGATCTTGTCATAGAAAAATAAGAATTCATTTATGGTTTCTATCCAATTTCATAAAAAAATAAATTATTTTCTGAAATTCACAGCCACAGGTGAAAACCAAAAGGGTTGCTTCGGATCATGCATTCAATGACATTTTTATAATGTAAAAGAGCGTTAAATTTACTGGCCCAGCAAAACTGACCCCAGACGATTACTGGGCACTAGACAGTGTCAAGGACCTGGTTCTTGCAGGCTACAGCTAGCTGGCCCCATGAAAAATTGAACCCCAATTTCTTGTGGTTGAATTTGAGTTGTGAGGTGCGGGCGCACCGCATGAAAAGCGTGGAGGTTTATCTGTTGTGATTTTAAGTTTTTTTTATTTAAAAATATATTAAAATAATATTTTTTATTTTTTTTAAAATTAACACATCAAAATAATTTAAAAATATATTAAAAAAATAATTTTTAATAAAAAATAAAAATTTAAAATTTAAAAAAATATAATTTCAACCGCCTTCTCAAACAATCTTATAACACATGCTGAAGAAATTTTTCACCAGGTGCATCACGTTACATGTTTTCTCATGAAGTGTGAAGCACACATTTTTTAAAAAACATACACTTGGCGAAGACAAACGCGGAGAAATAATCTTGGCGGTATCACATATCTTTTTTTTAAAAAAAATTATTTCCCAGGAACCATTTCCCTGTTGAAATTTGACGGCAGGGGCAGAAGAAATAATCTTGGCTTTTGATTTCGTTCTGCTGTCATGCATTATTTACATTTATCTTCTGTGGGTCATGGATTACATGGTTACTTACGTAAACAGTCATCTAGAAAGAGTAAATTGTCCAGAAAAGGTAGGAAAAGAAAAAAACTACGTCGACATCTTGTTCTGTTACAGTGTAACTTTCCCGATGAAAAATGGAGTTGCCGAGGACCTGTGAGTGATTGGAGGTCTCAGCAAGGCAACGCGCTTTGACTTCCCCGTTGAAATTTTTTAATGCATGAGGGAAAAAAAAAAAACAAAACAGCGCCGATTGGTCGCATTGATGCGCTTTCAGGCGCCGGTTAATTCAATTGCAAAGTCATTTGTTACGGTCCCAAGAAACTTAAGCATTAAGTCCTCTTCCGAATTGAAATAAAAGAGTGCTTTAAGAGAAAACAATAAAGAAACATCACATCATTGTATCGAAATAAACAAATAAAAACTACAAGAAAAGGAAGGTGTTGTCGGCTCAATAGTTTATTTTTGTTGTTAAAATTATTTGTTTATTTTTTAAAAAATAAATTGATATTTTTAATCATTTATGATGATTTATATAAAAAATAAAATAATTTTTTTAAAAACTATTTTAATACATTAAAAAAACTCTTTAAAAAAATAATCTGCATCATAATTCATATAGAAAAGAATTTTAGATTATTGAATTAATTTATGGGTTGAGCCTGTTATTTTTTTTAAATAAAATCATTTTAATTTTTAATTTTTTTTATTATGATCTAATTAAATTTTACCGAGCTAACATTAAAATTAATTTAAATTAAAACTAATTTAAATTAAAACTAATTTAGATGTGAATTAAAGTTTTGAATTATGAATTTTGGTAGTTAACCTACTGGGCCATGTTTAAAATTATGATTGGCACACCTATTAGTCTATTGACACGGCATGATATATGTCTTTTGTTGCTTGAATGACCAAAATGACCCGCCATCTAAATTCTGAAGTCGGTAATTTAACGGACACTCCTCTGGCCAAATGATAGTCGTTGATTCGTACTCTCACTGTAACAAATTTACTGGAACACGCTTATGGTTGATTAGGCAAACATATCTGAATTGCTTCTTGTTAATTGCCAATATATTTTGCTTGATATTTTCGTGAGTTGTTAAAGAAATATATTTATTTTATTTTATTTATTAAAGGTAGAATAATATTTTTAATTTAATTTATATATAATCTTTTTATATTTAACTTAAAGAAACAACTATAGAATAAAATGATAAATGAAATCCTAACCTCATCTTCTTTTATATTTATATTATTTTTAATTAATATAAATGATTTAATCCAAACGAATAAGGTACGAAATTATAAGTAATTTCACATTAATTTTATATTTATATTAAATACTAATGAAAATTTTATTTCACATAACCTAAATTTTTATTTTGAGAGTATGATAAGTTGTTTTTCAAAGTATTTTTATTTAAAAATATATTAAAATAATATTTTTTTATTTTAAAAAATTTATTTTTAATATCAGCATATCAAAACAATTTAAAAACACAAAAATAATTAATTAAAAAAAATATTTTAATTTTTCTTAAAAATACTTTTACAATACAAAAACAAAGATTACCTTGAATCAATTACCGATTACTTAAAAAGCGTTGCGTCGAATTGTATGCGACACCGACTTCAGTAAGCAAATTTTGCCTCTAATTAATCTCCAGAGCAGTATGAAAAACCAAGAATCTTTTATTTATTGGTAATAGGAGTATACATATGATCAACTCCAAAAATGCACCCCCAAAAGAATTATGCTATATCTTACACGCGCACGACTCACTCATGCCAAAAGAAAATGAATATTCGGACTCCCATGTTACAGTAACAGTACTAATGGTAGCAAGAGATCATATGGTGACCAGGGTCGAAGCATATGACGTGATGAAGAGCAGGAAGAAGAGTCGAGACATTGCCAACTTCGTAGAGTTTGCATCTGATGTTCCATTATCCGTTGATGGTACTGTCTTAGATCCACTTCCTGCACTCAACACGCAAAAAAGTATAAAAAATGGACTCTTGTCCAGTGGTCCTGATACTAGAAGTAACAAAAAATAAGATAAAACTATGTTGTGAGTAAATTCGAGTCGCAAATTGGAGATTTGTTAACATAATTGGAAAACTTGATTGAATCTTGTACCTGTAGGAGGAGAATTTGGTGTTCCTGATGGAGAATCTGTGGGCGAAGAGGCTGTTCGAACAGATGATAAAATGAATTAGCTATTTGCATTGAAAGGAAATTATATTAGAGCTTGGATTACTTGCAATTGCTTACCATTACAGCGGCCAATAGAGGGAGTTCGAACATTGCAAGCACCAGGGAGGGCCAGAGCCTGAGTCTGATTAACATTGACTCCAAGTGAGGAGGCACCGCCATTGACGACCTCACATAGACATTGAGGCTGCGACTTGACAACATTCGCAAGCTGTGTACAACATGATGAAGACGGGGTCGATGAGTTTCCTGTAATGTAGTTCAAACATGGGGACATGCTTATGATCACATTGGTGCAAGATGATTGTGCCTTAGCTCCTGCCCACAAAGTTCCGATAAGGGCTATAGCAAACATAACCTCCATCCCTCTAACTGCCATTGGGTCAATTCTATGAAAGTTCTTGGCAACAATGATTTAGAAATGTAGAGAGAAGAATGTTTTCTTCGGCTTGTAGGGGATGAAAAGGCCGTGGTTAATTTATAAAGGGGAAGATTGCGAACAAAAGGTTGGCAGCTGGCTAATATGGTTTGCCAATTTTTCCTACTTTATAACAGAATCTTTGGTAAACAACTCTCCTACATTTTCCCTTTATTTTAATGAAGTTGAACTAGTGTGTCTCTCTGGTTCGTTCAGCTTGCCTTTCAGTGCAGAATCTACACCTCATAAATCAGATGCCGAAGTTGGTCTAAAACTAAGCTGAATGCCCTCTTTATAGCACACCTACTTTCTTTTTCGTGCAAGGCATGAAAGAACAATAAAAAAAATGCTATCTTGTATGTGTACTTTAATGCTTTAGTGTCCACTATGCCACCCATGGTCAAAATATAGATGCTGAAGAGCTCGTATGTTCACTAGTTGATCAGTTTCAATGGATGGCTAATGGATGAATGGATAAATGGTGAAAGGATGATTTTGGATAGCTTTTAATTTTCTATCTTAAGAATTGAATGTTTATATTTTAGAAAATCCTCCTATTCATATGCCAAAGCTATTTACATAAATTATCCAGGATAAATTTTCTGCAATTTGTATGGTAACTTGAATTTCAAATACGCTTTAAGGCAATAACTTGAGTATACTAATTTGTTGTAGTAAAATTTGTAAGACAAAACACCCGATCATTGAATCTGAAATGCTCTCTCTCTTTTTTTTAGCAATGTTTAACTCTGTTCTTCTAGCAATTAGCAGTTTCTGTAATTAGTTTCATTGTCTGCTAATCCATAAATATTTAGATATATCTCAACATTTTTGTAGCCTCTCAATTTCAGATAACTAGAAACTGTATCTTGTAAGCTGTTAAAAATTTCATGTTTCACTTCAGTACTTTCAGATGCAAGGACAGGGGTAGCTTGTCATTCTCACAAGTTTCGACAATCAAACAACAGATGCAACATAAAACAGCAACAATGCAAACTCCACATAGTTACAAGTGAAAATGAAGTAGCAAACTGGGAGAACAAGCTCTGGCGATTCTTTGTAGGTAGAAAGCTCAGAATCTAACGATGCCCGAGGCACATAAAGCACTGATAAATACGAAGATTGTGAGATGAGGTTGCATTCTCATAATGCTCGCATCTGATGTGCCTGTTGATGTTGGGACTGTCTTAGATCCACTTCCTGCAGTCATCAATGAAATAACATGTCAAGTTAGAGAAACAGGATGTAATGTATACAGTAGAGATTGACATTTATTTTGCTACAAAACTTTCACATATTTTCCTATGTGATGATTATAGCTGGCCTGCCTATTTTTGTTTAGGGAAAATATTGGACTGCTTGAATTTTTCTAATTCCTGAAATGTTATTGACCTGCTGGAATGCTTGGTGTTGATACTGTAGTGGGAGCTTCGGGTGTTGCATCTGAAGAATCTGCTGGAGGACTCAGCACTGGAGAATCTGCTGGAGGACTCAGCACTGGAGAACTTGCTGGTGAAGTTGCCGGAACATTAGCAGCTGATTAAACATAACCAAATATTAATAATATGTACCAATCTTCTTGTTATAAAATATGAGATGTAATTAAGCACAAGCACAAGTCGACACTCTACCATTGCACTGGCTAGCTGGTGGTGTTTTCACATTACAAGCTCCAGGGAGTGCTAGAGCCAGGGTTTGGTTAATAGCAATACCAAATGAGGATCCACCCCCATTGACCAATGTACAAAGACACTGTGGCTGTGATTGAACAATAGTAGCTAGCTGTGAGCAGCAGGAAGATGATGGAGTCGAGGAATTTCCTGTAACATAGTTCAGGCATGGTACTAGGCCCATGAGGGCGGTGGTGCAGCCTGATTGAGCTGTGGCTCCATGACAAAGCATCATTGAAAGGACTAGCATTAGACTTAACTGAACCCCTTTTGAAGCCATTTGGAGGTGCTGAATTATGTGGCAAGCAAGGAAGCTAGAAATTTGAGGAGAATAGGATCTTTATATGTCTAGCCGGGGGCAGTTTACGCACAGGAGCTCAGTTCTGTGGTTTGAAGAGACTGAGTTCAGGAGTGGATTTATAGTCCGAGGCTAGTGTGGAACAGAATATTGTAGTTATATATGGATGGCCAACTTTTACTAAATTGGGGTGCATTTGGTAGAAATTTTGCAAGAAGCTCAACCATTCTTGCTACTTGAAAGCTAAGTTCCTTACTATAGAAATTTTGGTGGAAATTTTCCGAATTATCTTGTTTATTTGTTTTAACAACCGTACTTTGTTATCAGACACCAGTGATGATGCGTTGATGTGTCAATGGAGTTAAGTGTAAGATGGTTGGCTGGCCAACTATTTTTGAACTCGTGATTGTTACTTACTGTTGTCTAATTAGATTCAAGAGCAGCAATTTTTCATATTTCTGGATGATTTTGGGAGCCGTGGAGCTTTTGAACTACCAGCTTTGAATATGAGGCTCAGGCTACTTTGTACGATAGATCAAGAACACAATATGTGCTGTGCATCCGATCAGATGGGAACTGAAGAAGGTCACACTTGCTCCAATATTGTTTACATGTAGCTGAAAGCCCACGAGAAATTTAGAAAAAAATCCACTAAGCAATGCAAACTGATAGGAGGTTGCTGGTCCCTAAGCATATAAATTGAAGACCATCAAGTACTGTTGAAACCAATGTCCAAGAAATTGGGTTCTTATGTATTTTCACCTAAAGAAACATTCGTAACTCATCTTGAAAAACTAATCAAACTTGAAAAGGTTGTAAATAAATCATATTCATATAACCCGTGGGTGTGACTCTTCAATTTCTTCCTCAAGTATGATCCAAAATATGAGGAACAAAACGTGGCTGGTTCAGAATTTGGAGGAAAGAACTTCATCTACGTTATAATTTGATCTGGCAAATTGTACATGTTACAAATGCACAAGGATGGGGTTGGAAATCCTCCGAGATAGATAAGCTTTCATGTTGAAAATGAGCTGGTGGCTGATATTATGAGGTGTGGAGTGATTGCAGTGACTGGAAACTGACATAGTAAGTCCCCTTAAAGGTTAGTTGGTAACAAGACTTCTGGCACATTTTGTCATGCCCAAGCGGCGGGTCTGTCTTGTCATGCCTGCTGATTAGGCTTTTATTTTTTTCTGTTTGTAATTGGACTCGTTCATCCCACATTTTGTCATGTCCACGCGCCTGTCATGCCAAATGATAATTATCTGATTTATCCGCTCGTGATGATTTTTTTTATTATTATAAACATATATAAAACATTATAGAAATATGATAAATTTATCTATGACATAAAAAAAATAAAAAATCACCCAGAAAACCAAAATCAACAAGAATTCAAAAATTAATCCGAACTCAAATTTGTTTTTTCACAAACTTTAATGGTAAAAAAACACATGATATGAACTCCCTTCATTAATGAAACAATTTAACACAAATATCGTCCGTTTTGATGATCTAAATTGGTGTTAACGGTATTTTTCTCTCTTTATCGTCAGAATTCAATGACCTCTCTCTCTCTCTCTCCTCTCTCAATCAGGGACTATAAAAATAACAAAAATAAACTTTTGTATCAAAATTGAATTGAAAAAATATTAAGGTATTGAAATTGTATAATTTGCATGATTTTTAAAGTTCAAGGATCAAAGTGTATTTTTTGCGAAACTTATAGCATGTCATCCATGTTTGATCCTTTTTTCATGTTGGTCCCTCTTCTTTCAATCTCATCTTTTCATAAGAAGTCAAAATTAATTGGTCTTCAATTAGAACTAAATCGCTAAAAAAAAAATTAAAAATCAAATTGAAAAACAAAAAAAATTGTATAACCCATTCATAATAATAATAATATGTGAGAAGATGAAGACTAAACTTTTGCATAGTAAAAAACCCAACCCAATTTTATAGGTTCATTAATGGTAGAAGAATTTGTGAAAGCATTTAACGATTAGTCTGAACTATATGAAAGTTTGATGGAATGGTTTAGGGTTTTACCCGCTAGTTTTCATTTATAATGTTATAAGATATTTTCTCTACAAGTTAACTTAGTGATTTGTTGATGAGATGCTACCTCCAAGAAGATGAAAAAACATAAATATTTTTTTTTACTAAAATGATTTCATTTTGGAGTTTTCTTAAGTCAAAGTTTGGGCTCCCTTGCTATCTAATATTCAACCTAAACCAAGACTTACAACTAGGCTTATATATTTAGGTTAAGCCAATTGGTCAAGTACCGTTCTCCATTCCAACTTTTTTTTTTTCTTTTTTTGGTTATAAAAAAAAATATTTGAAATAATTTTAGGAATTGCATTGCATATTTAATTAAAAATGAAATTAATTTAAAATTAATCAATTTTCCCATAAATCTCTAGTTAATAACTAGGAATTGGAAATTGATAGGGTAAGGAACTAGAGATGAAATATTGCAAAAAATAATTTTATGAATTGTTCGTTCAATTAATTTCAAATTAGTCATATCTTGCTCACTGCTCTAGAAAAAAGAGGAATCTTCTATCTATTTTATTTATTTACTCAGTTAAACCGACGATTTCTTAGTGAAGCAGACAGCAACAGCCACCAGGTTTCTCGGTACATCTCATACCTTATCATCTGCCGGCTAATTTCAAGAAATACCGCTCGGCATTGCGAAAGTTTATAACAACATCAGGTGTTCCAATCACTTGGAGTTCATTTTATTTACGTTTTCTCCTTTGCTTTACTTTTTTGCCCGCCCTGATCATATTTCCACACAATTCTTAAGACTTCGTATAATTTTTCGATGCAACTCCCTGAAAATCTCATTATTCCACAGCAATCTGCTGGCGGAAGAAGATGCGCATGCTTCATCCTCTAGAACTAGAATGGAAGCATAACAAAATTGGTAATCTAAAACTTAAACTGCAATGAACTATTTATAGATTTCTGTAATGTGATGTGAACTTTCTCATGATAGCTGAGGGGAATTTTTCCTGGGATTGATCGTTCTTTATCAGAGGTTCCCATCTTCAAGTGCTAAGGAAATTGGAGATTGAAGAATTGACAATGGTTTTAGGAAGGAACCAGTACGGCTTTCATTATTCATTATGCAAACCAAACAAATAATACAATCACACTGTACAGGTGATGACAAGAATCATCTTTAACAGAATTGTACAAAAATAAATAGGATCCGGTAATCATAATCGATGATGCAAAATTAAGGGCACAAATCACTCTGGAAACTTTCAAAGTATAATTCCACAAACCACTTTTGGGACTCAGAATTTGGTAACAGTTGAACCACTCCATGCCACAAAGAGAACGAAGAGCACAAAATGAAGGGGTGTTTTGACAATACTTCCATCAGATGTTCCAGTTGATGATGGGACTGTTTTAGAGCCAGTTCCAGTTCCTGCATTTATCAATTAAGAGCTGACCTCAGAATTCGTTCCTATTAACATTTATAAATAGAAATTGCTTAGACTGATGCTTTCATGCATGTGCTTATTTAATTTTTGTCAGCCGTATGAATTTTGGTTCATGCCAAAATTACATTTCGTCTCATCCATATGATCAAAGATCAAATTTCAATTCTTTATCAATCCATGGTAATCGAGTAATTATCCAGCTAAGCTTGCAAGGCTTGCACAATTGACATTTCCTGAACATACCTGAAGCTGAAGGAATGTTTGATGCTGATGGAGTAAGAGCTGGCTCGGGTGTCTGATCAGATGAATCCGCAGGTGAACTGGCTGGTGAACTGGCTGGTGAGCTTACTGGTGGAGTTGCTGAAGCCGTGGGTGCAGTGGCAGCTGTTTTACCATGATAAAGTCAAGTCAGTATGAATCTAACACTACCGTGTTTATAACACAGACAAGCAGGAGTTGAGAATTTGGATTACCATTGCACTGGCTGATCGGTGGAGTTTGCACTTTACAAGAGCCGGGGAGATTCAGAGCAAGAGTCTGGTTTACGTTGATGCCTAAAGAGGCACCGCTATTATTGAGCAGTAAGCAAAGGCATTGTGGTGATGTTTGGACAACATTGCCTAGCTGTGAGCAACAGGAAGATGATGGACTCGTTGAATTTCCTGTAATGTAGTTCAGGCATGGGGCCAGGCTCATGAGAGTGTTAGTGCAGCTTGATTGAGCCATGGCTCCACCACATGTTATGGCTACAAGGAGCAGGACTAGACCAATACGAGTCCCACTTGAAGCCATTGACTGCTCTTGCAAGTTCTTGGATGCCTCGAATGATCTGGTAGTATTAGTCAAATGTCTGGTTGGAATTTTGAGTGAGAGGCAAAAGAAAGGAAACGGATTTATACAGGAAAGCTTGTGGAATAGAGACAAGGTTGTTGGTATATTTGGATGACCAACTCTAACTAAATCAAAGGGCTGTTATATAACTAAACATCTCTAGACATAAAGCTGGCAAGTTTTCATTTGTCCTCGGCATATATTTTAATGTTCTGCTCAACCATACTATGTTTACTCATTATATGACCTAAGTGCTCACAAAAAGGAAGGTTCCAATTTTCTTGTTACTCGTTATAAACAAAGCAATCTCAATGTTATGGTCACCAATGAATAGTTTGGATGAAGCTTCTACCGAAACATTCACTGGTCCTTACAAAAAAAAAACAAAATTAAAAAATTAAAATTTCACATTAAAAAAATTAAGAAACAATTTTATGAATATAGATTATATATATATATATTATAAATAATAAAATTTCAAAAATTATTTCGAATTTTTTTTATCCCGCATTATAAAGATATTATCTTATTATTTTAAATTAAAATATTTAAATCAAAAATTTTTTTTATCTCATATTAAAAAACATAACTTTTTACTTGTGAATATAGAGTATATATACTAAAGGGTTTCAAATTTTATATTAAAAAAATAAAATATTATTTTCGTATTTATATAGTAAACTTTGAAATGAGTTAATAATCAAATAAAAAATTTGAAAAAAAAAAGATTTCTCTCTAATAGAAAAAAACACATATTAAAATAAAAAACATGTCTCTTTTATATTTTGCTAGGTCATCCGGATTCTAGATTGACCAGGCAAGTTGAACGGTTTTCTTCAAGCCAATTACTAGCTTGAGTTTTAAATAAACAAACTTGATCAAGACTCCAGATCACCCGAGTCCGGGTTTAACCTGCCGCTGGGCCGGGCATCAAGTTGAGCTTTCCCTTGAACTAAGTTAAAAAAGCAGAGACAAATGATACAATCTACCAATGACTGACGATGCTGTAAGACACACACACACACACACACACACACACACACACACACACACATATATATACAAAACAAATTTAAAACTATGACCGGCATGCCTAACATACCTAACTTGGACTCCTGTCCTTTAAAGACTCGGGGAAGTAAATAAAAAGCTTCCTTCAACCATGGGAAATTAGCTATAGTTGTTGAACTCCAGAACCCATTTCAAATCTACAAGTTATTTCCCTCCAATTCTTTTGCCCTCACCAATCTATATATGATTTTCGTATCTCCACCCATATAACCCGGTTCTTCTCTATACTCTTCTAATCAACAAGATTTGCAGCTCGTTCAAAACTACTAATGGAGGGGCTCAAAGTAATCAAATTGATGGCACTGTTATCAACTCTCTTAGTAATTTCAGTGAATGGGCAAATTAATACACCGTGCACCATGTCGATGATATCAAGCTTCACCCCGTGTGTTAATTTTATAACTGGAAGCACCAGCAATGGCTCACCACCAACTGCTAGTTGTTGCAGTTCATTGAAGTCACTGATGAGCACTGGCATGGATTGCGCTTGTCTACTACTAACAGCCAATGTTCCGGTTCAGCTACCAATTAACCGTACTCTAGCTATCTCTCTCCCCGGCGCTTGTGGCATGCCGGGACAGTGTAAATGTAGGACTTAAAATCTACCTGCTAAGAATCTTTTTAGTTCTGTCAATGTTTGTTAATTAAACTTTCTAATGATAATTGTATTGTATTTTACAGCATCTGGGACCCCTCTGCCAGCACCAGGTGATTGAAAATTCATGGATCCTTTACAATTCTTAATTACGCTGGGAAAAAAATATGGAAACTAAAACATAAACTATATACGTTAATTGTCAACCTAATACAAATACTCCTACCTTGGCTAAACAATTTGTTTCACTGGAATATTGGCAGGTCCCTTCTCGCTAGGGCCAACTCTTCCACCTCCAGCTGCTGCTCCTTTAAGCCCACGAGGTAACCCCTGCTCTTGGATTTTGAAAAGAAAGATTATCTATTGGTGAAGACAAAAATTTGAATGTTTCTGTACCAGTAAGATAATACTTATGTTGAGAGTTCTATGCCTGAACTACTTACTAAGTTGCTTTTGGCAGCTTCCAAAGCAGTAGCACTTGCTCCAGCACCAGAATCTGAAATTACTCTACCATTAACACCAGCATCCCCGCCGGTGCAAGTAGCATCCCTGCCAACAACTGCAGGGATCCGACCAGTGCTGTCCCCCCCAGCATCTATGTCATCCCATGTTTCGCCACCATCTTCCTTGCTAATATTTCTAGCAATCATGGTTTTCAAAAAATTCTATTAAGCTCCAAGTTGCTTTTGGCAGCTTTCAAAGCAGTAGCACTTGCTCCAGCACCAGAATCTGAAATTACTCTACCATTAACACCAGCATCCCCACCGGTGCAAGTAGAAGCCCCACCAGCAACTGCAGGGATCCGACCAGTGCTGTTCCCCTCAGCATCTATGCCATCCCATGTTTCGCCACCAGCTTCCTTGCTAATATTTCTAGCAATCATGCTTTTCAAAAAAATTCTATTAAGCTACAGCCTCTTCATCTTCATCCCTCTTGCTATCTGTTTTGTTTTTTTGTTGGTGTGAAAACTTGACGAACACAGCTGATCAACGTCATGTTGTCAGAAAACAAAATAACAGAACGTAGGAAAAGAATGCCTTTGTTAATTCATTATAGTTCATCAGCTAAAGCTCCTTTGAACTGTAACGCCTAGACAAGTATGATGACACAGGAGTGTTTGATAAATTTAAGTACAAGGCAAATGATGGAAGATGAAGCCTGATACTCACAAGCAAAACAAACAAACCATTGGAGAAACCTTTTCAGAACTCTATTTAATTATGTTTGCACTGCATTGAAGTCGAGAAAAACTACAGACACGTAAATTGATGTGGCTGCCTAATTAATCATGCTAATATAGATTATCATTCCAGAAGGTTATGACACCAAAACATACTCGAGAAAAAAAAAACTGACAATCTAGGAGGAAAACCAGAATTAGAAGATGCCTATACTGAATTCGAATATTTAGGATGCAGGTGCATCGCTGGTTTTTTTCCTGATAGATTCCCGCCAGGCATATTCCTTGGACTATCTCTATCTTGATTAAGAAATTTGGAGGAACCACTTCCTGCCTCGAACAAATCACGGAAATGCATTTATCCACCAAACCGATGGCTTCTTGAATTGCCACTCTACTGTGGCAGTATAGACGATCTCTTTTATTAACATATTAATATATTTTAATACATTCAAGATATCTATGAACGTTACACTAAATATTAATATTGTATTCTCAAAACTTTTGATCAGAAACCTATGAAAGAAATTTTATTGCAAGTTATTCTTGTCCATCTCCTACCAATCCCATGTCCTAACATGCATTTAATTACCTTCTCTCTCTCTCTCTCTCTCCCCTCTTCCTTTTCTTTTGTTACTGCTATTAATTTTGCCTGAGAGTGAAAAACAAGCGAGCTGGGTACAACGACATGTCCTTTAAATCTTTCTACTTAGATATGTAATGGCCCAGGAAAAACCTTTCAAGATCTTATTGTTGGTTGAAAGCGCAGCTCTATAAATCACTCGCTCATCTTCCGGTTTTTTTAAATTGAAAAACAGGATATTGCTAAAAATATTTAAGCTGAACTTTTCGATCCGTCCCCTCTTGTTTTTTGGCGTGTGTGGTGCTAAGATTGGTGGTGATTTAAAAGAGAGTTTGACCAAGTTGCTCTATGCACCTGTACCATTCAATTCTTTCAGCAAATCCGAAAGGAATGCAATGGGAATATTAACCACAAGTTTTGCCGGAAAAAAATGGATTCAAACTGCACAAAATTAGACTCTGTGATTCTATAAATACCTCAATCCTTCATTCTTCTCTTCGCATCATCCATCGAATCAAGAGAAGAAATTAAACACACGAGCAAAAAGGAGACAAGATGGCCAACAAACTCGTAGCAGTTTTTCTCATGTGCATTGTTGCTGCTGCAGCAATGCACCTAACCACTGCAAACAAGGTGGATGATCATTACGCAGCATGTTTCAATGATTGCGAGGACAAATGCAAGAGCGAGGGCAATGGCTACTCCTTCTGCGAAATGAAGTGCGACGCTGACTGTGTGGCCAAAGAGACCCTTCGTAAGCTACAAGATTCATGTTCTGTGGACCCTTTTTCTTAAAATTTGTTCTCTTATTAAAAAATAAAATCAATTCTCGAAGCAACATTAACATTTATAAATTCACATGTGTTTGTTTTAATATTGTGCAGTCAATTTCAAGGATTTACACTTCAAATGATGATGCTGACAAATGGCAAGCACGCAGTGCGACGTCGGACTGGCTGAGGCTACATACAAAAAAGCCAAATAAATTCACATTATTATTATTATTATTATTATTATTATTATTATTGGCTTTGATGTATTCGTACTAGCCTTGGATGGAAAAAAAAAGAATAAATAAATAAAAAGGACATCTTGTCTACTTGATTTTCCTTTAATTTTATGCAGCTGCCACAAAATTGCTTACTGGATAATTATTTGATGCGAGAATAAAAGTGAGCACATGATTCATATATAAAACCTCATATATATATGTTAAAGTGTGATAAATAAATTATATTTCAGAATCTCGTTTAGTAATTCAGAATCTTAAATTGAGATAATTATTTAATATAATATAATAATTATGCTGATCAAAGGGCTACAAGATCTATCGCTTTAAGCTTTTAAGCTAAATAATTATTTTTCAATGCACAACATTATTATTTAGAAGAAATATTTTCATAGCCATTCTAGTTTAATTGATGGGCTAGTTGAGAAAAGTAAAAGAGGCAAAACACAAATATTCATCTTTCAAATAATTCCAGCTCCAATCCGAGCTATTTGTGCAATAAGATTCTTGATCCGACAAGGAGCTAGCTCTTTGCCACACAACCATAATGTTCGTGGCCATCAACGAGGTGGTCTTAGTAACCAGGGATCTTGTACGACCCATGTTCATCCATCCATCGAAAGTGTGAGACCCATAGAATTATTTTAAATTGTTGGCCCATTAAGTTAAGAGCAATTTGTTTAGTACATTAGTTTGGTCCAAAAGCTTGGTATATATAATATGGCAGCCATTTTCAATCCATTCCCCCTTCCCTCTGAACTGTCTTCCCCTTTCCTTTGCTGAAAAAAAAAATCTCTTCCAAACCCATGTTACCAACTGATTATTTAATTCCTTTATCTTGAGTAAGTTTTCTTAATTTTTTTCTATTTAATTTATGGTATTGTTTTAGATCTTTTCCTTTATACTAAGTTTGTTGAAAAATTAGGGTTTATACGAAGTTAGAAGTTATATTTTAATAGATTTTTTGAACGTGTGGATATATATATATATATGCGCGTGCGCGCATGAATATGAATATTAATTGATTGGTACAGAGTAGCAAAAAATTAATGTGTAATTTTGTTTAATAAGCCAGCGAACATTGCCCACCAAAGCAAACGATGTATTGTCTACAAACTCAAATTTTAACCATTGCTGTGATAGCTAAAAACTTAGGGCAACGTTTCTCTTGCCTAAAAAATTCAATTTTAATTTATTTTAACCTAAAACACCTCACCAACATTCTTAGAACACTACAAAACCAACCCGTCAACCCAAAATACTCAAAAAATAGTTCAAAAACTCAAAATCAAACCAAGTTAGTTTTGACTTCCTAGACTTAAATATATTTTTTAGGCAATATTGAAGTTTTAAAAAACCATCATCAAGCCTCTCTCATTACATATAACCCGTGAAAACCAAGAAAAACATCGATTTTCTTTCCTATCTCTGGAATTCATCGAGTTATCTCTCTCCTTTTTTTCTTTAACCAGAGAATGAAAAATAATACAAATAAACTTCTATACCAAAAATGAATTTTAGAAATTTAAAAAGATCCAAATTGTATAAATTGTGTTATTTTTTAAAGATTGAGGATCTACGTGTATTTTTCAAGAAATCTTTGGTGCATCACTCATGTTTGACACCTTTTTCATTTCAATCCATCTTCTTCCAATTCCACCATTGTCTAAAAAATAAAAGGCAATTAGGTTTGATTAGGATCAAATCACCAAAAATAAAATAAAATTAGAGGGCCAAAATGAATTATTAAAAAGTAAATAGTAAATCTACATAATTTTGTGAGTTTATGAATAATGTAAATCTAAATGAAATCATCCAACCTTTTAATTAGTTTATTCTATAATGTTTTTTTTCCATTTATGTATTTTGATCACATCTAGTCTGGAATGGTTATCTTTAATGCTATAATGGGCATCAACATCAATATGAATGGGGTGTCCATCCATGTTGGGAGTGAGAGTGAACTATTTAATATCATTATTGATATATTTTCATCATTAATAGAAAGGATTTAAAAGGTTGAGAACGCAGACAATTTATAAGTTTCAATTACCTTCTTTATTATAAAGAGACGTGTTTTTTTTTAATATTTATTATGTTTAATATTTTTAATTTGATTTGTATATGTCTTTAATTTTCTATTAAACCATAACTTTAAGTATAAAACTACAATCACCTTTCAAGTATTAAAAATTTATTTAGAAATTTGGTTGTGGTTAGTTTTTCGAGTATATAATAAATTTAATTGTTAGGATGGGTTTTTTTTTTTCCACCATAAACATTATTTTATAATAATATTTTTTTTTCTTAAAGCCTCGGTCTTCATCCTAGTGGATAGAAGAGGAAAAAAGCTCCCCCTTCTTATTGGCTCTTAATTTTATTAAAAAAATTGTGGATAAAAACTCTTCAAATAATAAGATTCTAAACACTCCAA
>Ga0307510_10002077_pt1 | contig 22640 bp, 16 predicted proteins | sample 12_EM_MG_FD_207224 | JGI IMG/M metagenome (GOLD analysis project Ga0307510, IMG submission 207224) | Populus trichocarpa ectomycorrhiza microbial communities from riparian zone in the Pacific Northwest, United States - 12_EM | ecosystem: Host-associated > Plants > Roots > Unclassified | place...
CCTAGAAGTTTCTCGAATCTCTACTATTTTATTTTTTATTACTTTAAATGCAAGCAACTTGTGTTATGGTAAATTCATTTTAGTAATCGAATTTTCTTTGAATTAATTCTCAAAACACTAAAATAATAAAAAGATGAAAATAAGTTATTGTTGCTTTTTAAAAAGTGTTTTTTAGTCAGAAAAATATTAAAAATTATTTTTGATATTTACGTTTCAAAATGATCTAAAAACACCAATAAAAAAAATTTTAAATTTTTTCAAAAGCGTTTTTGAAACGCAAAAACAAACATGTAAGTTTTAACTAAGTATAAAACTCTATGCTTTCCTTTGGTTGAATTAAGGTTGTTTTACAATGTGGTAATAATTGTTTTTTAAAATACATCAAAATAATATGTTTTTTAAAAAATATTTTTAATATCAATATATTAAAATAATTAAAAAAATATAAAAAAATTAATTTTAAATAATAAAAATTAATTTTAATAAAAACACATGGAGCAACGTTTCCAAACGTGGCTGATCTTGGAAGCAAAAATTCCACTGAGTGTTTATTTTTGTATTAAAAATATGTTTTTCAAGATTTTAAATATTTTTAAATTAACTTTTTAATAATTTTAAAATAAAATATTTTAAAAAATAATTACTATTACAATATCAAATACAATTCACTAAATAAATTCATTGCAAAATCAGACATCCGTATGAATGTATCCCTAACAGAATCCCAATATAAAATGTCTTCGTGTTTGTCTTCAAACAACTTATAGGGGGTTTCGAGGCTCCAATTTGTGATAGGAACTTGTACTTATGGATAGACGATCTCTCTCTCTCTCTCTGTTTTTTTTTTTTCTTTTCAATTTAGTCTCAAACGAGGATGGGGAGAGAGGATTAAGTTTAATGATTTTGGATTCATTTTATGATTTTAGTCCTCTATGTTCTTTTAACTACAGTAAAACCCCTTATGTTTCATGATTTTAGATTCAGAAAAGTCATTATTGCCTTTCATGTTGGGTTTATGCATTCCAAAATTAGAAGTAGAGGGGCTGATTTGATCAAAGTTATTATAAAAGGGCCAGCTAACCAAAATCACATAATAAGCGGGCACCGTTTCCCCAAAGTACAAAATGAACCAAAATAACTATCTAGGTGGTGGCCAGTGGTAAGAACTTGGAATTAAGAGGTTTGCTTTCTCTGTGGTCTCAGGTTCGAGTCTCGTGGTTGCTCATATGATGATCACTGGAGGCTTACATGGTCGTTAACTTTAAAGTCTGTAGAATTAGTTAAGCTACGTGCAAACTGTCCCGAACACCCACGTTGAATTAAAAAAAACCAAAAAGCTACTTATATCACAAGAAAACAAAACTAGTCATTAATTAATTAATTGATCAGGAGAGTCTTTAATAATAGGAATAAGGAAATAATAATTAATATATAATAAACGATACTAATAATCTAAAGCTGCTTGCTTTCTCTCTTCTTCCAAACTTATTGCAGAGAGACAGAGAGAGAGACAGAAAGAGAGAGCTCCTCTGCTGCCCTTTGGTTAAGGTTCTCTTTGATTTTCATTTTTTTTTTATTATCTTCATCGCCATTTCTCTTACTACTTTTATATATTCAACCAAAAAAAAAAAAAACTAACACCAACAAGATCATTGGAAAAAGAAATTACTTCCAATCAAAGAGGCTTCGTGGAGAGAACCATCGTTTATAGACAGAGAGACACTAAAATTCCTCTTTAGTAACCACCTTTGATGCCTTAATCCTCCACTTCGATCTTCTCTCTTTAGAATACGTTAATAAAAAATGTGTCTTTCGATTTTGTCTCTCTGATTTTTCGCTGTCCTTTTTCTTCTTGGTATTGTGAGAGCAGATTTCTGGGTTTATTTAGTGAAATGCTTCGTGGGTTTACTTGATTTTGGTGATGGGTCGGTGATGATTTTGGGTTGTTTTGGTGTAATCATTCGTGGGCCCGCTGTGATTTTGTTTGCTTGGAGGAGTTTTGAGGTGAAAAGTTGCTGATTTGGGGTTTTGTGGAGGATTTGAGGCTAAAGGTTGGGCTTTTTTTCTTTGGGATAAAATCTCTGGTTGGTGTGGTTTCATGGTGGGTTGATAAAAATTGGTGCTTTGTTGATTCAATCTTTCTGGGTTTATGGTATATTTGCTTGTTTTGCAGATTTCAGTGGACTGGTAATAAGGTAGGAATAAAGCTCTAACAATCTGGAAATCCCCCTTTGGGTTCTAAGGGATTGAATTGAATCATTTTCGTACAGTCAAATGGTTTTGGGGATTTTTTTATTTTAATTATCTCTTAGTATTGGCGTTTCTTGTTGGATTTTATTTTGAGGTGTATAATTCTGCTCTAAAGATAAGATGAGTTCAAGCATCACAGAGGGTTTGGTAAATCAGACCAGGCTCGTAGTTCATATAGCAGAAAATGGTCATTCACTTGAACTTGTTTGTGATGAAACAACGCATGTGGAGGCGGTTATGCGTTATATCGAAAAAGTTGCTAGGATTAACTTCAATGACCAGCTTGTTCTGTGTTTGGAAAAGAAACTTGAACCTCAGCAGCCGCTTTCTGCTTACAAGCTTCCATCTAGCGATGGGGAAGTGTTTATATTTAACAGAGCAAGGATGCAAACCAATCCCCTTCCCCCTCCACTCGAACAAATTGATGTACTTGAAATTGCAGACCCTCCACCACCACCTTCTTCGCATGACCCCCATCCTTTAGATGATGCTCCAGACCCAGCTTTGAGGGTTTTGCCTTCTTATGAGAAACAATTTAGGTACCATTACCATAGGGGCTATGCAATTTATAGTAGAACCCAAGTAAAGCATGAACATTGCCTGAGGTTATTGACGGAGCAAAAGGTTCAGGAGAGGGCAATGGAGGTTGCTAGGATTAATGTGCAGCAATTCTACAGGGCAATTCTTCAGAACTACTCAGAGTTCATCAAGCGTTATACACAACAACACAGGATACATTTAGATCTTTTAACAAATTTTGAGAGAGATTTAGAGAAACTGAGATCGATCAAGCTTCATCCAGCCTTGCAATCTGATTCACGGAAATGTTTAGTCGATTTTGTGAAGGAAGATAACTTGAGGAAGGCCGTGGATAATTGTAGCCATTCACATAGGCAGTTTGAGAAGAAGGTTTTAGAGTTTAAGCAAAAGTTCGGTGATGCAAAGCGCAAAGTGGAAGAATTATTTTCTTGTGGAGCTTCGTCATCTATTAGGAATTTAGATCTTGCCATCAAGGAGCGTCAGCCAGCCATCAATGAAATGAAGAGCATAATGCAGTCTTTGAGGTTGGTTGACTTCAATTTCAAACATTTGAACTGCCTTCCTATTTGTTAATTTTTCTGTATGATTTTGTGCTTGTTAAAAATTTCTTGATTGATGCAGTAAGTTGAATTTTTTGAAGCATTGCTGTGATATTACATCTTAGCACTGTCAAGGATTGAGTTTATAGCTTTCCCTGTAATTTCTGTGATATAGCTGGTTCATTGCTATGCCAACCTTATCTAATTCCTGGCCTGATTTTTTTTTGCAAGTGATGAGCACATAGGAACACATGGTACGATGGCTGCTCAGTGGTGATTGCATTCAATATTAGTCACTAGTCTGTCTTTTTTATGGATGATATTACTTGGATTTTTGTTCTTTTTCAAAAGTAGTCCGTGTGTTTTAGATCTTTGATTCCCTCTTGTGGGCAGATAAATAAAAATATTTAAATGTACTCGCAACCTTTTCTCCATCTGATGCCTGTTGTGCTGTTGAATATTTTGTTAAAGACAACCTACATCTAGATTCTCACCTTAAAGGACAATAAGAGTAGCAGTCCAACTTTATGCTTTGGCTCAATGCCATTGGCCTGGCAATTTTTGTTTGAAGTAGGAGCTGGTCATAAATGAATCATGATTATGGACACGATTCACTTCTAGATTTCAATTTCAGCTGGTGTGTGTGTTTCGAAATTTTAAGACATTCAAGTGAGTGCAATAACTTGATTGAATCATCAAGTACCCTGTTGGTGTTTTATCCACAAACCTTGGGAAATAAGGAAAAGATAGAAAACCTAGAATTCACTAAGCTAATCCCTCAAAATCCAAAAGATGCGTTTCATGAATCTTTGAGAACCTTAGTTTCCTGAAATCCACAAAAAAACAGAATTCTGAAATTCAATTTTTAATTCTTTAAATCCTGATGGTTTTAAAGAAGCAAACTCCCTACTAAAGTAAAATACCAAATGGTGCTAATATGGTAACATTAATAAGTTCCCAAATCATAAATTTTTTGTCAATACCAATTTACAAGTAAAACCTGAAGTTTCTGTTTTTTCAAGTCATACTTATTGCTGCAGTAGTTAGGCTGGAGGAAGATAATGTACATACCACTGATTGATGGCTGTGAACTTGTATGCAGAGACGATGTAAGCACGGTAAAGGAACTTGTGCATGATTGTCTGTCATGCCAGTTGTCCTCAACTCGTCTCCATACTGAAGTTTCAGCCCTGGGTCTTATGTATGATGTCCATGAAAAGAGTCATTTGCCCACCATGCTGGCTGTTGGTGATTTAATTTCCAAGCTGCTTGGTTTTTGCAAGGATAAGAAGAACGAGATGAACATCTTTGTGCATGATTTCCTACAAAAGATTGCCTATGTTACTTTCCTCATGAAAGATGTGAAGTTAAGGTTTCCTGTTTTTAGAGAGGCAATGTTGCGTCAGGATGATATTTTTAGGGACCTAAAACTATTCCATGGGATTGGTTCTGCATACAGAGGCTGCCTTGCTGAAGTAGTGAGAAGAAAGGCTTCTATGAAACTTTACATGGGCATGGCTGGACAACTGGCTGAGCAGCTTGCTACAAGGAGGGAGGTTGAGGTTAGGAGACGGGAGGAGTTTCTGAAAGCATACAGTTCATATATACCAAGAGATATATTAGCATCAATGGGGTTATATGATGCTCCTAATCAGTGTGATGTCAATATATCTCCATTTGACACTAATTTGCTTGACATTGACATCTCAGACTTGGACCGTTATGCTCCTGATTATTTGGTTGGACTTCCTTCAAAAAGTGACAAGACTGCAACTTTGAAAGGCTCATTGTCTATGTCTAATGACAGTTCTCGCTCAGCTGAGATGGAAGAAATTGGTGAGGAAGCACTTGAGAAAGATTGCTCTGAGGAGCCCCTCGAGGGCTGTGAGTTGTTAGAGATTGCTGGAACTAGCAAGATGGAAGTTGAGAATGCAAAACTGAAAGCTGAACTAGCTTCTGCAATAGCCTTGATATGTTCCCTTTGCCCAGAAATTGAATACGAGTCAATGGATGAAAGTACAGTGGGTAGTCTATTGAAGAATGCAGATAAGACAACTGAAGCCTTGCGGCTGAAAGATGAGTATGGAAAGCATCTCCAATCTTTGCTTAAGGCAAAGCAAATACAGTGTATGTCATATGAGAAGCGCATTCAAGAACTAGAGCAGAGATTGGCTGACCAGTATTTGCAGGGGCAGAAACTTTCAAATAGTAAAGATGCATCAGACTATGCTCTTTTGGCTGCAAAGACTGAAGACTTCAAACCAGAAATTTCCAGTGGTGAAGCACCCATGCCTTATGCAATGACCTCAGAGCCCATGGATGAGGTTTCTTGCATTTCTAATTCTTTGAATTCAAAGCTGGGGCTTTTCACCAGGCAACCAAGCAAAGATAGAGAAGGGTTTGATGAAAATATGATGGACTCGTCTGGGATGTTCAATACTCAGTTGGATTCATCAATGGTGGAGCCACATCGTGAAGAGCTGCAAGTTTGTGATAAAGATGGGAAGGGTAAGATGGTGGGACAACTGGGCATGTCACTGACAAACAGTTCCACAGCTGAGAGTATGCCGGAGCCTCTCGATGTCTCTCCTTCAGATGCAGTTGCTGAGCCTAAAGTCAGTGGTGACCATGGAATTATGTTAGAATTGCAAAATGCACTTGCAGAAAATTCAAAACAATTGAGTGAAACTGAAGCGAAGCTCAAGGCTGCTGTCGAGGAGGCTGCCATGCTTACTAGGGAGTTAGAAATGAGTCAGAAGCTCCTTGATGAATCTCAGGTACTGGCACTTCAACTATGTTTTGTAACCTGCAGTTTCTTGGTGTTTGTGTTGCTCTTTTGTTTCAATTATATTGTTGAGTTATTGTTCCCGGTGATGTTTCACGTTACCTATATTTAGAAATTGTACCATGTTGCTCAACATTATTGAAATTCTTGGGTCATCATTTTTGTTAGTGCATATGGTTTGATGTTATTTATTGAACTTTCTGTGACGGAAAGGCTTTTTAGTAGACAATAGATTCCTAATATCCCTAATAACGAATCATTTTCCTAAGTAATCAGCTTCCTGCAGTTCTTGAATTGTGTTTGGCTTCAATTTCCTTCTTTCTTTTTCTTTGCATAAAATTTATTATCAAATGCATTTATTAACTGGTCTTAACCTGTACTGATAATCTTAACTTCTTGCTATACAACAGATGAATTGTGCTCACTTGGAGAATTGCTTGCATGAAGCAAGAGAGGAAGCTCAAACCAATCTTTGTGCAGCTGACCGGAGGGCCTCAGAATATAATAAACTGCGTGCATCTGCTGTGAAACTCCATGGCCTTTTTGAAAGACTTAGGTGCTGTGTATGTGCTCCTGGTGGAGTTGCTGCTTTTGCTGATTCTTTGCGTGCTTTAGCTCAATCTATGGCCAAGTAATTTTCCAGAATCCTCTCCATTTTACTTTCTTCAGATAAACTTTAACTCTGTTGCAAAACTCAGTGCTCCTTATCCCCTTGCTTTGTCTTGAAATTTGTTGGTGTTGATGGAATTTTGTTTTGAAATAGCTTATCCTACACTATTTTAACCTCTTTCCTTTTCTCTCTACATTCAAAATTGATATCTGTTACGAGAAATCTTAAATTTAAGGGTTGCAGGAATTCTTTTGGGGCTTCTTTCATAGTATTTTCTTATAGAGGTTGGCAGTGACATCAAATTTATATGGTGATTGCTGATGGACTGAATTGCTATCCTTTTTGTAAAATCTCATTTTTTTAAGTTTTGACAATGACAACAGCCACGGTTTCATTACTTTAATTTGATTATTTTCAGTTCCAGCAATGACAAAGATGATGAGGGTGCTGCTGAATTCCAGAAATGCATTAGTGTCCTTGCAGATAAAGTTGGTTTATTCTTGTCCACACACCGCGCAGAGCTGCTTGACAAGTACCCAAAGCTTGAAGCTGCAAACGAACAGCTTGGAAAAGAATTGGAAGAGAAGAAAGAGCTGGTTGTCACTTTATACAAAAAGCATCAACTTGAGAAGCAGGTATTCTTAACTTGCTGATGGTGTTCATGCTTCATTTTTGTACTCAAGTTGCCAAGGATGTTCAATAGCTGATTTACTGTTTACGAGCTCCAAAACGTGCTTTCCTTCTAACTACTGTACACGAATCTGCGCCCCCCCCCAATCAATTGCTTGTGGTCATTGGTAACTATTGGCCTTTGTTTCCAGTGGAGCCCTCAAACAGTGGTTGGTTATTTGATGCTTCTTTAGCAAGTTGTTAAGTTTCAACTGTTACTTGCCATACCAATTTGTTTTGCCCTTTGATGTGCAGGGATCCCTTTTACATGGTGCCCTGTGCTTTTATCTTCTAACTACAAAAGCTTGATATCTTTGTTGATGTTTTTCTACAGGCAAACAAGGAAAGGATATCCTTTAGCCGTTTTGAAGTCCATGAGATTGCTGCATTTGTTCTGAACTCAGCTGGACATTATGAGGCTATCAACCGGAACACCTCTAACTACTACCTGTCTGCTGAATCTGTGGCCCTGTTCACAGACCATCTCCCAAGCCGCCCCAGCTACATTGTTGGGCAGATAGTGCATATAGAACGCCAAGCTGTAAAGCCATTGCTTCCTACCTCAACGAGGCCTGAGCATGGCAAGGTAGATGAAGTGGATCTTCTGACCACTGACCAAGGGACTGACCGTTTGAACTTCAATTTGGGACCGACTTCCAACCCATACAATCTTCCTATCGGGTGTGAATACTTTGTAGTGACAGTAGCCATGTTACCGGATTCAACCATTCATTCAGCGCCTCCTTCCTGATCCCCTGCTCCAGGCAGCAAGAAGTGATGGAAGAAAGAAAGTGTACATAGATAATAATTTAAAAAAAAAAAGAAAAAAAAAGAAAAGAAAAAAGGACAAGTCCTCGTGTGGGAATTGAACATGTTTTTCCTTCTTGTACAGTTGATGATCCAAATTAAGGTGATTCCCCCCTTTGTATATAAATCTATACTCTCTTCAAGCATGTACAAAATAAAAAATAAAAAAAAATTCAGAATATAATCAAGTTTGATCAAGAATTTCATACTGTAGAGTGAATTTAACCCTGTTGCATGTGCCAGGGAATATATAATTTTTTTTTCAAGTTTTATCATAAAAAAGTAAATAATTTCAAGCTTTTTCATGGAGAAACACTTCTCATTTTTACACCTATTTTTCACACTTCTTCCTCTACTTCCCTGCCAAAGATCTCAAACAACGTGGCTGTATCAAATTAATAAATAAATCTCTTAATCACAAGTCTATCTCAAGCGAACTTCTTAATTGCAAGTCCATCTCTAGAAAACCCTAAAAATTGTGGGGTCCAATACTTACAAAGACGCCGAATCCAAGTAAGATTCTCTTAGCTTTTTATTTCTAAATTACTAAAACTTGAAACGACAAACGAAATCTTGTGTTATTTACCCCTCTTGAATGTGACCACCTGCAGCTTCTCTCTCTTCTTTTTAATTCAAATCAACACTTGCTCTTCTTCTCCTCCATGGCTCCATCAACATAGCTTTTCTTTATGCATGTGAGAATAGAGCACCAGAAACACTCGGTAAGCTGTTTTATTTTCTTGTAGGAGCAGTCCATGAAATATTAAAGGACAAAGTATAATATTTGTACGTGTTCTTTCTTTCTTTCTTTCTTTTCTTTCTTGCTTTCTTTCTTTCTTTCTTTCTTTCTTTTTCGTTAACTACTTGTTAAATTATAATTAATTTCTCAATCTTGATTTTGTACTAGATGCTAAACTGATTATTTTTCTTCCTATTAATTACGTGTAGGTTGGTTTAGATAGAAAAAGAAGTCGTCCAAACAAAGATACAACGATGAAGACGATGAACAGAAGAAGAATGTTTACAAGGAATAAGAGAATAGCCATAGAGAAAGACTATGATATTGATTTGCTTTTGAGCATCGACCATGCAGAGGGCTTAGACAACCCTAGCACCTATCCTTCAGTAACCACCAGGGATTACCGTGTTGTATTTTGGGTTCACCCAGATGATCAACTTGCAACATCTCGCGATCTAGGCTCTCCAGATCCTGTATGGAACCAGAAGTGTCGTATGAAGTTAGACAAGTCCAGGGATTGCAAGTTTTTGTATGTTGAGGTGCTTAGGTATGGATCCTCCTCTGAGAGTAACCCAGGAACCTCTAATGGCATAAGCTTGGTGGGTAGGGCTCAGATACCTCTACCGAACTTGTCAAGTAAAACTGATGGCCGCTATGGACTTGTGAGGCCTAAAGAGGATGGATATAAGGCTGAGGGACACATTACTCTGTCAATGAAATTGGTGAAGATAGATATAATATAACGAGCGAAGGCCAATGATGAAATTATAGCTACAATGACATCTTCTCCTCCTCCTCCTCCTCTTCTTCTCCAAAAAAAAAAAGGGGTACGCAATAGAGGTTCTCATTAGGAATATTGTTTTTTCAGTCTAGGATTAAATTTGATGAGTCTATCAATGTTAGAACTAATTTCTAATTTGAAAATATTAGGTTTGAAGCATGTTTTCTTTACGTTTTTGTTCATTTCCCAAAGGGATATCATCTCTGATCTAGTTTCCATGCATCAATACCTTCAAGGACAAGGAGGAAACAAGTTATTTTAACCACTTTTCAACTTAATTAAATGCTTATCACATTGATGATTCAGCTATAGTGTTGTGAAAATTGGAAGATACTAAATTACAGATGTACGCGGCATGTTAGTAAATGTATTCTACTGTGCATCCATGAGAGACTGCGATATTTAACTTTGGCAAGTATTGCTTCGCTTGAGGTCAGCACAAATGTAATTAAATTAAAATAATCGGAACTGTTTTTGCAATTACTTTGGATACAAAAATTAAGTTTTTTCTGTTGAACAAAAATCTGATAAGAATTTAGGTTCCACATTTATCTTTCGGATGTAGATTGAAATCTCAGACAATTACGTAATCAACTCAATATAATTATTAATTGAAATGAAATCCATAATAATCTCGACTAGTAGGTGAGGCTATGAAGAGAGGGCAGAGGGGGGAGGGTTTCTTCTTCAATATATATTAGGAGGGACTCAACCATAAACATACAAGTTTTATGCAACTACTTATGTCGTCACCCTTGGAGGTTATTTTTTGGTGAGAACATTGGCTTTAATATTAGCTTAATGGTAAATAAAGAAGATGAAAAGAAGTTAAAATCCCATGTTGTTGGCAAGTTTCTTGTCGGGGATTTCTTCTTTGTCAGTGTTTTTATCGAGTAACTTATTTTTTTTTTATGGAGTGGCTATGAAATATTCATGCCAAAAAACTAGATTTTATAACCGTCCATATTCAAATGGGAAGTTCATCAGCAACATTAATTCTTTATGGACTATCTCATCGTTGATTCCATCTGAAATAAAAAAGATTAATTTTTGATAGACTATTTCTTCATCGATTTCGTTGAAAATGCCAAAACCTTATGTAATTTTTCGATGAAATACAAGTGAATATAGCCGATGAAATCGGCGATGGACATGCACCTTAACTCCTAATGGACTATTCTGATGAAATGTGAGAAAACATTTCTAAAAGACATTTGATTTTGTTGGTGTTTCAAACTTTCTCTTTGTGTTGTTTAGTATTTAAAACCCTAAATATATTTTTTTATTAACCGTCAACTCACAACAACATCATTAAAAAAAATCTAAAGTATTATAAATTGAATTCCATACACAAACAATAATTTATTAAACTAAATTCCATACATAATTTTTTAAATAAAAGGTTAAAATTCATAAAATGGTGGAGGAGGAAAAGAGGGAGGAAATGACCTTAAACTAAAAGCTCTAAGAGAGGGAGGAAAAAGTACAACAAAATATACGCATACTTGCTGCCATTGTATATTCCTTTCTTATGTTGGACATCTTGTTGATGCTCCAAGTTTTATCCATTCAGAACAAGCCCTAGTTGATGTGAGCAATGCTTTTTCCTCGCTATTTGCATTGTTAAAATGCTTAATCAATGTTTGACATTCATCTATTTTAAGTTTTTCATGCATATATAATAGTTCTTCTTATTGGATCCAACTAAACTTCGTTGTTACGAATTAAATAATTGATAAATATTTAATACTTATAAGTGTTTTAAACCACGTAATAAATTATTCATATTTTAATTTGTAGATTTGAGATTCATTAACATTTAGATTATGAGATAACAATAATTGATAATTTTTCCTACAAGGTAGTTAATTGATTTTTTTTTTGTAAGAGAATATAAGAGAAAATTATTTTAAAAATGTATAATTTTATAATTTACTTACTGAACAAAATATGATAATTCATCACAGTTAAATAACACACAATTATATGCTTGTTTTGATTTGATGTCTGTCAACTATCTATTCACTGCATTATTTGATAATTGTTGCTTAAGATGAGAAAATATTGATAAATCCCTACTTGAATGTAGGTGACCACTACCATTATTTCTTGTAATACAATTAATTATTGTTCTCAAGCAAGGCTTAAAATAAAATGAGGTAAATGTTGAAATCTCTTCAACAATATAAGCCTCACATATCAAAGTCGCAACATGCGCTTTAGTTTTAACATTTTTTATAAGGTTGAATAAGTAATTGCAGATGAATAACTGAATGTTTTTTTTAATGGACAATTACTAAGGATGCATGCAATCCCTAACCTCTCGAGTGGATATATCCATTTGTATTGTACATGACCTCAAAATTTTGCCTCATAAGTTAAATGAATGAGAAGATTCTCTATTGAGTTAAAAAAGGAGGGGGAAAGATCATTTCAATTTTGTAAATTATCTTAATGATGTTGTTTTCAAGCTGCTCCATGTGATCGGTATGCAACTTATTTAAACAAATATCTTTTAAAAAATGTTTAATCTTCGTGAGTACATCTCATATTCCTTTTGACAATAAGTCATATAAGCAGTTGGAATTAGTGTTTGTATAAACATATGATAATCATGACTCTTCATTCCATACAATTTACATTCCCCTAAATTCATCAATTTAACTATGTTTGAAGCATATCCATCAGGAAATTGCAGACTTTTAAGCCATTTAGAGAGAAGAAGTTGTGCGTCCTTATCTAATATGAATGTGGCTTTGAGCTTTGCAACACAAAACTCATCATTAACCAACTCTATATTCCCACAGTCATAATACATAGCTAGATCTATTCTAGCTTTATATTATCCTTTGTTTTCCTTTTCACGTCCATGATAATATTAAAAATATTGTTAAATACATTCTTCTTGATATACATGACATTTAAATTATAGCAGATGACATTAGTTTTCCAATAAAAAAGCTCCTAAGAAATACTTTACTTTATCCAATTGTGTTTCACACCAAAACGAGGGAACTTTTGCATACCAATATGAAAACCAAAATAATGCCCTCATACCGTGAGATTTTATCAGACACTTCTTCACCTGATAATACCGGTGGTGTAATATTCCTTTCAACATTATCTTTTAAAAAGTCTTTTGTATTGTTTCTGAATCGATGATAACTTGGCAAGAATCTCCGGTAGCAATAAAAAAAAGAAGTTTTACCAATTTTGATTAATGTAAATACCTTATTATTACCTATATAATATAAACAAGCTAATTTTCCATGTCCTTCTCATACACAAGAAAATCATTTATAGTCCATATCAAAGTTATTTTCATGTAAAAATTCTATTTTCTTGAGATATTATATGTTAAAGCCCTGACTGGCCATAATAGATTTAACTCACCAATCAATGGTTGAAGATAAAATCTATCTTCCTACCTAAATTGTAAGAACCAAGTATGATCATAGATAAGATCATGAATTCCAGTTTCATTCATATCCCTGAGAGTAAGTTGTAAATTGTTAGAATGATTGGTCAACAAGAATATGATGTAGTAAAAGATCTAAACAGATAAAATCCATTTGTATACAAGCCAAAACATACATTCTGCAGTTCCATTAAAAATTAAAAATGCACCTTATTAAACTGCTTCCAAGTTTCACCATTGAAAGAGTGCACCATGACCTCATCAACTTCATCATGTGAATGATACCATGTCATGTGCTCAATAGTCTTTGGAGACACAAATAACCTTTGCACCCTAAGAGTGATTGAGAAGTATCTCATTTTTTGTATTTGATAAATGTCCTTTCTCAACCATTATTACCGAGCATGTTGATAGGTTTTGCACTAGGTAAAATTTATATGTTCACTATGGTACAACATGCAAAAGTTTATGCATATATCAATTTTTTGGTATCCTAAGTCACAAGGTTTTATCATGGATTTTGTAGCATATAAGTTATTATCTAGCCTTATTCCCTTTAGGTAACATGTTTTTACCCATTCATGTTCCTATCATAACCGGCCTCACTCAACCTATAATTTGACTTGATGGTAAACAATTAATGATAAATTTATTATGAATTGTACACACATTCCATAATGGTTCACCAAAAACTTTCAAAATTTTAAAAAACCTAACTGCTTCTACATTTGATTCTTCTTCTAAATTTTAAAAAACCTAGCCATCCAGGTTAGGCCAAAAAAGGTCCAGCCCGACCTAGTCGGGTCAGGCCGGCTGGAGACTCAACATACCATTTTTCTTTTTTTAGGGTGGGTTGGACCTAACCTAGTCATCTGGGTCGAGTCCAGCCCAAGCTTGAATGGTTGCTGGCCCGACCCAACAACCATGCTAATTATTTGGTCATTGCATGAAAAATCATGCAATGGCCAGATCGGGGAAGGGGAAAACAAGAGAAGGACGTGGCGTAACCTTGCTTGGCCGGAGGCAAACAATTATTGGAGTCGTTCCTGGTGTTATAGGGAAGACCAAAGCGTGGTTGATAGCGGCAACCATAACTAAGGTGTTGCGAAGGAAGTGGCCAAAGTGGTTGCCGAGAGGGGGGAAAGAAAAACTAGGCAGAAAGATGGTTTTTTCTTAACTTTGGCTTCTAACCTCCCCTCATTCAGGGTGTTAAATCCACCTCTATTTATAGGAGGTGGAAGAGGGACACTTTGTCTCTTTTTGGAGACAAATCTTGGCCTTGATTCAGCTGAGAAGGATCCTAACCGTTGGCTCAAAGTTGTCATTATGGCCTGAAAAAGTTGCTGTAAAAAGGCTGGCTGAGTTTGGTACTTTGGGGTGGTGTCGAGGCTGTTATGATGTCAACCGGCTAGAAAATACCATACTAGGGTGTAGTCAGATGTCAGGCCATCATTTGCATTTAAGTTTTGTCAAATTTGATGGAGAGATAAATCATTAAATGCCTTGAAAATGAGAACACTCGAGCAGTTTTTTCTGCCTTAAATGAGAAATAAGATGAACAATCACCAATCGATACGTCGTCTGGTCCTTTTTTTTATTGTTCAAAATAGCGTTATTTTGGACTTTTTAGGGTTTTAATTTAGGGTTTTGGCTAAAGTTTAATTTGGTTCTCCATCTTTTAGTTTCTTTCAATTGCCACTTTAATTGATCTTAAACTTCCAATTTTATACAATTTTTCCCTTGTTGAACTCCAATATCAACCCTGAATTTCAATGTCTTTTTAACATTAGTTCTTGGTCCTGGATTTATATAATGTGACCCTCAATTGACCATTAAACTTTTAATTGTCTTCAATTTCACTAATGATTTCAATCAATTGGGTCCCCATAGTTCGACGCCGCAAAATGATCATTGGTTGTGAATTTCTTTAATTTAGCTCTTAATTGACCCCAAAACTTTGATTTTCTTGCAATTTTACCATTTATTTGAACTGATTAACTTTGTAAAAATTAAGTTTGGTCTCCTAAAATTTTAATCTTCTCAATTGAGCTCAAATTGGGCTCCCAAACTTAATATTTACCAATTAAGTCCCTAATAAAATTAATTTGACTCATTTAAAGTATAATTAAGTCATTGCACCTAATTAAATCCTTTCAGTTGGACCCAAATTAATTCTTAAACACAATTAAACTTTAATTTGGTCAATGATTAAATCAAATTGACCTATTAAAAACCTAATTATATCATTGGACTTAATTTTTATGTAAATTTGTCCAATAATCATGTAACTTGGCCTTGAATCTGCATTTTCTCTTCAATTTTGAGTAAAATATGGTACAATTAGGCTCCCAATTCCATCCTAAATTACAGCTTGTTTTTTTTTTTTTCATTTGAAATCCTCCTAACTTGTTTTTGCCAAAATACCGGTCTTCTTGTTATTATTATTTATTTTTTGATTTTTTTTTGGAAAGAAAGAAGATGAATTTGGGAAATAACCCAGAAATGAGTTATGATATGAGAGCTGCCTAGATTTAATATGTAAGTGCTTGTTAAATGACATGTATACTGAACTGACCTACATGAGAATTCACTGTAGAGAGATCACTTATGTTTCTGGAAAGGCTTATGTGACATTATGTAAGTGATCCTTAGGCTTGAGATCCTGCCTGCACGTTGCCTAATTAAAGGTAACAAATGAGAAGATATTGAGTATAACATAAACTATATGAAGATATTTGAGTAATAAAGAGAGAATTCATTACCCTAGGTGAATTAGGAAAAATATTTCATCTGTTCTCAAATAATATTGATTATGAAATCCTTGCCCAATAGAGAATGATATTTGAAAAGATTTCAAATCTTATTCAAAGAATCAATGGCTATAGTATGCTATAATGTCTAAATCAGAATATTATTGATGAAAGAATAATAATTATGTCTGTCTTGATATTTGGAGGATCACGACATGTTGCTAGACATTGTACTTGATTTTAAATATAAATCAATCAATTGTTGAATTGATAATAAATTAAATTATTTTATTTATTTAATCTTATTTTATTTAAGATTATGATTTATATTTGAGCAAACGTATTATGGAATTTAATGGGTCACACACATAAGAATCATCGGTCAAAAATTAAAATGGAATGATTAATCAAATATGTCTTGGTTGTAAATAAAATTTTGAAATTGAGGACTAAAATATAATTAATACAGTGGATTACAATTCTAGAGTTAGAGAAAATCAAGTAAGGACTTGATTTAATAAGTTTATAAATTTATCATGAAATAGTATATGTGATATTATTTAAGGGGTGAATTGATATTAATGTTATGCCTTTTATTTTTTATATAGTGCTCACAACAGAGAAGCACCATGATGGTTACAGAAACACAAAAGAAAAGAGATAGCACTCAAAGGTATAACAATAGATAGCACTCAAAGGTATAACAATCTCTCTTCTAAAAGAATTTAAGAGATTTCTCACTAGTGGATCGTGTGGATTACTATTAGAGACTGAAAACTTGAACGACTTGTGTTTTACGATAACCTAGTCTTAAAATAATTATTCAAAGCAAAAAAAAAAAATCTAATTCTTAAATAATCTTTGTATAAACCCTAAACAATTTTAGATTTATTTAAAAGGCAATCTTCATCTATGACAATGAAAAACTTTGTCTACCTTAGTTTTTAAAAATAGAAGAAAATCTATGCATTGTAGCATTTCCTATTGCTTTCAAGATCCTGGCATCCATAGAAGGTAACGGAAGATTTGTCGGATTCATCGAAATAGCAAACTATTCATGAAAAATATCGCGCATCGCTCTTTAAAGCATTATAACGTATGTCATCTTTGATGGTTTCTTGTATGCTGCTGCCGCTGCTTCTTCTTCCTAAGCTTTTCAGGGGGCAAAAAAGCTTCAGTTTTCGAAGAGGGACGTTGAGATCTAATTAAGAGCTCCTTGTTTCGGTATGTCAATTGTCAGGTACGTAAATTTATTTTTCCTCCCCTGTGTTTATTGTCTTCGGAGAAATGTAATATGCTGGGTATACAGGATCAGAAGTCTTAATTCATGTGAAATATTGCAGGTGGTAAATGGTGAGCAGGAAGCAATATGTGTGGATCAAAGTTCGGGATTCGATGGGTGTGTGGATTGTGTTTGCGGATTGTGGCTCTTTCAATTGTGGCCACTATAGCATACACAACCCTCAAACTTATTGTCGAGACAACACGTTCTGCGTCGGACCAATCCAAATTCATAGCTTGTTTCAACATCTTTTTCCTCATTATTGCAGCCCTTTGTCTTCTTTACTGTGCTGCTGGAATTTTTGCAGCAATCTTCCTCTCTATCAGAGATTGTGCAGACGATGTAATGGCCCTCCTATTTACCAAAAATAAGATTGCTCCTTCACCTTCACCCCCTACAACAGTACTCCAAGATGACCCACCCCCACCTGATCACGATCATCTTCCCGTTTAGCCTGCCCACAAGTTGAGTCATAGTTATATTGTATCATCTATCATGACTTGCTTTTCTTCTTCTTCTTCTTCTTTATCATGTTTTCGTGGAAGTAAGTTTCAACCGAGAAAACCAAACAGTTTCTTTTTTCCCTCTCAAATTAGCATGAAGAGGGAAATTTGAGTAATAAGGTTGGGATATTGTATATTTGTATCTCCATTCAATAAAAAGTTACATAAATTCATGTATGCTCAAATATCAACAACAGATTTAAGATGAAATTGAATGAAGCTTGATACAAAGATATTCTTCAGTGATATAGAATTCAAACATGAAGTTGATGTTTGGTACCATAATAACGGTTGATTTTAAAATATACTATTAAAAAACAATAAAAAAAGAAAATTATTGATTGATTACATTTCAACAACTAAAATGGCTAATCTTGATTTCAAAAAGTTTTATTTGATGAGAAAAGTTATTTACATGTTTTTGTCATCATTTTGCTATAAAAAATAGATCGGGCCTTGAATTTTTTTTTGTTTTTTTTAGTTTTTTTTTTTCTAATTAAAATTATTTTGGGGTTAGATATGTGTTTATTCAAGTTTATGAGAGCGTTTATTAGATATTTTTAAATGAAAATAGATTGAAAAATAAGTTTGTAGGTCAAAATTAAACTATGCTTTGATAACATTTCTGGTCACTAAAAACTACACCAACATATAGCATTTCATCTATAATTTTAGATTTGTTACCCTCATTTTAAATAATAGATATTTTTAAAACTTTTTATGATTACTTTTATTTTTATTTTTAGTAAATAAAGTTCTATTTTTTATAGAAAAAAGAAAAGGAAAGGTGGAACTATACTATAAAATCATTTTGTTTCAATGAAATTTAAACTAGTAATCTTTGTAAAAAAACATTAATTATTATATAATTAAATAAAAAGATTTTAAGGGCTCTCCATAACATTAGATTAAAATATTTCAATCTATATTTATTTTTAATTTTATAATTTAATTTTTAATTAACACTAACCAAGATAATAACCTTTTGAGTTGATTAATTGAAACAAATTCACTTTGTTAAACAAAGTGAATTTGTTTCAATCAATCCAACAAGTAAAGAATGTGATGGAGACATGTTTTGGTGAACGCACCAATGAAACATCAACACATGTCAATTGTATGTTTTTATATATTATGGTATGAATATAAAACACTTCGCGAATAAATAAATAAATAAATAAAACTTTTAAAATGATTTCACTGATGCATTGAAAACTCAAATAATATTTTTATTATTTCAAGATTTTTCTCACTCTTAATTTTTTTTATATTTATTATTCGTTTCTATATATTTAAATTTCATGACATCAAATTAATTAAAATTAACAATATATTTCACTTTAATAATAATCCATGAATATTATTAAGGAATAATAATACGTGATAGTTAATATTATTATTTATTATTATTATACTTATATTTATTTTGACAAACCACCATTATCAATTTACCATACTTATTATCAGAATATTTTTATTATTTAAGGCATCTACTTGAATCTTTTTTATTTTTTTTAAAAAGAAAATCTCTATAATAGGCCTGTTGCGCTAAGCCGCTAACGGCTCCAATCCAATTACAAGAACACCGTAGACCTAATCCAATGAGAGCTGTCCACGTAAGAGACGGCTAAATTGTGGACCCCAACGCCAAACTCTATATATGTTGCCGAACCCTCCTCGCATGCCCGCTAGTCTCTTCTCCGTATTGAGGTCTGTACAAAGAACACAAAATCACAAACCTAATAAATTACAAGAAATTAAAGTGGCCTGCCTGCCTGCTCCATGCCTTAATTCTTCTTCATCTTGCTCTGTAAATTTCTTTCGATAATAGAAAAGAGAACCCTTTAATTTTCTGTTTCAAGAAATTTACTTGGCAAAATTCTTTCCATCATCAAAATTAGCTAGTCCTCAGGATTTTTGTAACAGGTATTTTTCTTTCTTCTTTGTGAAACCCTTCTGTTTTCTTGTATTTTTAACGGGTCTTTTCGGATTTTCAAGAATTTTAATTTAAAGAAATTGGGTTTCTTTTTTCAAGAATCAGAAGAGATGTTGTGGTGCAATATCTTAGGATAATATTACTGTTCTGCAGAATTTCTAGGTAGTCTTTAGTGTCTTAAGACTTCAAATTTGTGCAGAATTCCAAGAAAAATCTGTTATAGATGATACGGATATTGATAACCTATTACTTCATTATGTGATTGGAAATAGCCAATCAGACAACATTGTTACCTACCTGTTTGTTTATAGCCTTTGTAACATGATATAATCAGATTTTGAATCTTGTTAGGGAATGATATTTCATTGCTGTTATTTTTACAATTCATAGCATGCCATTTTATGTTTTAGTTTTGGAAAGCAGAGTGTTTGAGTGATTAATGTTGAATATATGAATGTCAACACAGGATTCTTTTTCTGCAATGGACATTACTCATGATGTCAGGACCTGTACAGCCAACTTGAATTGTGATTGTGAGCCAACTGGGTTATTGTTAGGAGTAAATGGTGGTACAAAAGCTAGATATGTAAATAGGGATTCACGAAAATGTTCTGAAATCCGTGGAACTGCATCGAAACTTTCTCGTCGAAGAGACTCTACTTTTCCAGTTGAAAATCAGGGAAAATTGTATAGGATAAGTTCAGAAAATGCAACTGAAGCAAGAACCCCAGATGAACATGGACTACAGAATGAAAATATCAAGGCAGCTGGGACCTCCCAAACTGTATCAACCTCCGATTATGTTGCTGCTGAGGCTAAAAGAAGCAACGGCCTAAAAGTTCGGTCAGGTATTGTACAGTTCGACCCTGAAGTGTATGGTAATCTTTGCATAGCTAGTCATCAGTACTGGTTACCTCTTATTCGTAAAGATTCTAACTTTAACTGATTAGAAAATGATAATTCTTTTGGCTGAATCTTTCTTGTGCTACCATGTCCTTGACATTTCTTGTGAATATAGGAGGTTGAAGCTTTCTAGTATTGAAAAAATCTATTTACGGAATTTTCATTTCTAAATGAGCATTCTTGATTGCGGATTATGCAGGTAAATCAGGTCTTGCTCAACCTCATCAGCTAACTCAGAACAGCAGGCACTCTGCAAAAGCTGCTAATGATAATGGGCATCCAACGCGACCTGTCAAGAAAAGTGGAGATAAATTACCTCCAACTTCAGGACAGGATTTGGGGGTGAAGGCTAAGATAGTACCTCTAAAGTATTCATCTAAACCATCTTCAAGCGCTTGGAAAGTAAAGGAAAAGAAAGAAACTTCAAAAGAACCATCTAATTTGTCTCCGAACATGAGTTCATCCGATCAAGTTCATAGGAGTCAGCCCACTCAGAAGGGAAAATGTTCTGCAGGAGCTGTTAAGAAGAGTAGAAACCAAATACAAGCTGTTAAAAAGAGTGGGAAAAAAATAACCCCAACTCCCGAGCAGGAAAAGGAAAAGAAAGAACCTTCAGAAGGTCCATCTAATTTTCCCACTAAAATAAGCTTGTCTGATCGAGCTCACAGGGATCAGCCTGTTCAGAAGAGAAAATGTTCTGCAGAAGCTGTTAAGAAGAGCGGAAACCAATTACCTGCAATTCCCAAGCGAGTATGGCAGGTAAAGGGAAAGATAGCATCTTCACAGGATTCAGGTAAAACATCTTCAAAGGTTTTCCAGGTGAAGAAAAAGACATCTTCTACATTGTCTAAAAAAACGAGTTCATCCCACGCCAAAACAAGAAGCTTCTCTCCTGAACATTATATAAAGTGGGATGGTATGTCCGAAAGATCTCTTTTAATTTCTTCGCTTCTTGTTTTGGAAATATTCTCTGCTAAAATCTGCTATAGTTGTTTCCACACTTGTGACCTTGTCCTGAATTGAAGATTCTTCTTCTTTGAGCTTTCAATGCAGAGCATTTTCCAAATAGAAGATTTTGCTTATTTTTGTTTTATAACTTCTTGAGTTTTTCTTCCAATATATCTGGTCATCCAATTACTTGGAACAAGCATCTAATTAAAGGATATCGTCTTCATATTGCAGATTTTGTTAAACTTGGACATAATTGTTTTTTATGCGAGAATGATCTAGCTCATTCGCCATTACCAACTGATGAAGAGTTGGAGTCTGATAAATTTCCAGATGTTGCTGTTCTTCCATGTGGTCATGCATTCCATGCCATGTGCTTGCAGCAAGCAATACCTGAAGATCAGATGAGAGATCCTTCATGCTTTGTATGTGACAGCTTACAATGAGCCTCCTCCTCATCTGTTCTTTAAAAAACCTTTCTAGTGTATATATCATTAAACCACCGTTGGAAGGAAATGAAGGCAAAATGTGGAATACAATTAGAAAGTGGTTGGAGTAGGGAAGTACATGCAGCTGTCCATACGTTGGTGAGGCTTTATGCAACTGAAAATGTATGCAGGCGTACAATAACAGGCTCCTTAGAGGTGCACATAGCAGTGATTGGTATATTTGTTTGAAGAACTCTTCAAAGAATATCATTTACAATTCTCTTGGATTCATTGTGTTCCGCAACACGCTTTGTTACATAGCGAACACACAATAGAATTAGAAAGCTCGGCCCTGAACAAATATGATTTTTTCTTGTCTCTTAACATCCCCTGTTCCCTGTATAACATTCGTTTTCTTCAGTAGAATTCTTCTCTATTCAAAATAAAAATAGTAAAATGATGTTATGTTGGGTATCGGAGTGTGGGAGAGCACAAGTTGCAGGCTGAGAGAATGCAATTTGTTGTTTGGCTTGAACCTTGTTTCAGTTGTCGGGAAATATCACAACAAAACACCAGACCCAACAGCGTTATACCCGATCGAAGTAATTACCATTTACAGAATTATCAAGTTTTATTTGCCAAACCCATTAGCCTAGGGTTTCAGTTTCACGGCCATACAGCAAAACCCTAAACCATAAGTTACCCCTTACCATATCGAATTTTGTACCCAGCTTACCCTTACTCTTAACGCT
>Ga0307510_10002078_pt1 | contig 22634 bp, 11 predicted proteins | sample 12_EM_MG_FD_207224 | JGI IMG/M metagenome (GOLD analysis project Ga0307510, IMG submission 207224) | Populus trichocarpa ectomycorrhiza microbial communities from riparian zone in the Pacific Northwest, United States - 12_EM | ecosystem: Host-associated > Plants > Roots > Unclassified | place...
TGAAATAAAACAAAAAATAATAAAGAATGATTCTTACATATTTATTTTAATTGTGCTCGTCGTTATTTCATAGAATAGAAATCATCGATTATCATATCAATTGTGAATCTTTCAGCAATTTCTTTTTCTATATAGACAATCAAATCATTTGCAAAAAAATCATCCTCCATTCGATTGCGAAGTCTTGTTTTAATAATTTTCATCGCTGAAAAAGTTCGTTCAGTGGGCTGTGAGTTATCAATATTTTTTTTTTCAAAAAAAAGATCAATTCTTCTTATTTTGTTCATGGTTCAACCTAAAATCAAAACATATATCGTAAGAAAAAATTGATAATTTTAATGGCTCTGCTAAAAACAAAATATATAAAAAAAATCTAAGTATAATAAAAACAAATCAAATAAAATATATCTAATTAATTAGAAAAAAATCACTATAACAAGAATTCAAAAAACAATGGGTAGAACTAGCAGATATGAGAAAAAAAAAGAGCAAAAATAGTAGAATTATAAAAAAAAACCTCATCAAATTATTAACAAACATCTCAAAACAAAACAAAAATAAATTTTAAATTTAAGTTACTTTAATTTGTTTGATGAAAGATAAATTAATTGATGGCTCTGCTTCAATCTTTTTGTAGAAAAATTTTGCTTGTAATTTATGTTTTTATTTTTGTTTTTGATTGACTACAAGTTTATATTAGGATAAATTAGTGACTCTGTATTTTATTTCACAAAATAATGTTTTTATATTGTTTTCTTTTCCTGTGGGTAAAGAGTAAGTTCAAAGTGAATCACACGTAATTTAAATTCACCTTTTTAAAATAAAAAAATATAACTCCTCATACTTATCTAGTAATAATAAAAAAAATTTAAAAGTCTTGCAAGAGGCAAGTTTTGCAGGAGGCAAGTCTTGCAGGGGGGGCCCGGGCCCCTGCTTGCCCCCCTTGCTTCCGCCCCTGCATCCAGCTGAAATGATAAATTTAAATATTTTTGAGATTTTAAAGAATTTCACAAGATATATCTAGAGTTTGAATAATTATTTCAAGATTAAATTATTATAAATCATAAGTTATTTAAATATCTTTGATGAAATTTCACATAAACCACAAATAAAAAATCTTCATATTATTTGCTCTTTTCTTTTATGTTTATGTGTTTCTGTATTGTGCTATTATACTATTATGTGTAGAAAATAAAAGGCATAATATTCTATTCATAGGGAAACCTACAAATCTTATAAATAATAAAATATCAATTTGTCTCTTAAATAACATCACATATATTATTTTATAATAATTTTAGAAGTTTATTCAATCAAGTCCCTACTTGATTTTTTCTAGGTCTAAAATTGTAATTACCTATATTAATTACATTCTAATCCTTAATTTTTAAAATTTATTTACAATCAAGTCACACTTGATTAACCATCCTATTTTTTAATTTCTGACCAGCTGTTCTTATATGTGTAACCTATTAGGTTTTCAAATAAGTTAATCCAAATATAAATCATAATCCTAAATAAAATAGCATTAAATAAATTATACAATTTAATTTATTATCAATTCAATAATTGATTGATTTATATTTGAAGATCAAATATATTGTTTAACAACTTGTTATGATCCCTCATATTAGAAAAGTCATAAGTGGTTTGACTTAATATTTCAAATAACTAGTTTCTCAGTATAATTATTATCCCTTCATCAAGAATGTTTCAATTTAGACATTATAGCATGAAATATGTCTGCTTTGTTAAATCATTTTTGTTCTCAACACTATAATCATTAATTCTTTAAATAAGATTTGAAACTCTTTCCAAATCTTGTTTTATCTTGACTAAGGATTACACAATCATTACTATTTAAGAACATATAAAATATTTTTTTAATTCATCCTCTCTTGATTATTCAAATATTTTCATATAGTTTATGTTATATCTAATATCTACTGGTTTGTTATCTTTGATTAGAACAATGTGTGGTTAGGATCAGAGCATAACACTCTATATATAAGATAACTTAGTGATATCAAGTTTAAGGATTACTTACATAACTATTGTGTGAGCCTTTCTATAAATATGTGATTGCTCTATATGAAATTTTATTGTGGGTCAATTCAGTGTACATGTCATTTAACAAGCACCTACATATTAGTTCCAGATATCCTTTATACCTCAATGTATGAGAGCATCTTCTTCCTTTCATAAAGAAATAAACATAATATACATTGATCTTAACAACTCTAATTGATGTTTAGTCTTAATAAAATATTGTCTATAAACATTTAAGAACAATATTTTGATGCAATATAAATATCATAATTATAATAATTTTATAATTTTTTATGCAAATATTTTTGTTTTTCAAATTTTATCTTTACTTTAGATTCATTAATCAAATATAAATGAATATTAAAGAAATTTTTTTTTATTAATAATAAATATGTTTTATATGAATAAAGGTGAGTGGAACAAGAATAATAACATGAGGCAGTGGCATCTCATGATCAGCTTTTGCCAAAAGCTTCATCATTCATATAAAGATGAACACAGGATGTGCTTCAGTTTCATCACTGAGTGCGAAGTCCTGAGGAATGGGTGCAATCAGGGTTTTAGCTGATGTTGTGGTGAGTGCAACACGATTTGAATTGAGAGTCGGTGGTACCCATGATCAGCACGATGCATAGTCTTTACAAAATCTTCACCATTCTCGTAAAGCAGAAATGATTCATTATTCACTGGAAGTGCTTCAATTTCATTACTGGGTGTGAGGTCCTCGGGAACTTGTGCAAGTGGGGATGTAGCTGATGCAGCAAGTTAAACATGCTTGGTATCGAGCGGCGTCACATGATCGGAACGATGTATACCCGCAATTCTGCCATCCTTGATGTCCAGGTTCGCTAATTCATAGGAAAAGATACAGAGTAATTAATCAGGGAACACAAGATGATATCTAAGTGATTTCTAGTTCTCAGATTAATTTCTGACCACAAATAGAATATTTCGATTTCATTGCTTAGATTAGATAGGTAGGAAGATGAATTGAATGAATTTCAAGAATATGAAACTGTATGCTGATCCAAATATATCAGATTCATTCAATTGCACCTACTGCTATTGTTATGTTTAATGAAGTGTGATTGTCTCATATATCAAACAAATTCCTCAGAGAGAGCCGACCAGAAGTCATTATACTCTTGAAAGGATCCTGAAGTTACTAACTATCCCCAGTTCAAATCAATGACTTCTCTTTCCCTTCTCCACATCACTCCTTTCAAAGAACCATTCATATAATATGGAAGTTTTAGTTTCTTGCACAATCTTAAGTTGTAAGTGCCCGTTCAAGGAAACAAAGAAAAGGGTACCACTATAAAAAGGAAGGAATCATACTCATTTACATATCAAAGAAAAAAGGACATTAGAGGAAAGATTTGAGATTATACAGCAGCTAATTAATTAAAGTTGAATTCAAGATCAAGATTCAAGATTCTCACACATGAATCTGAAACAAGTAGTAGAAGAAACCGATCAATACTTGAATTCATGCCATTATCAACAACCAAAAGTTTCAAGAAGTGCATCGAAAACCAACTCATTAACATTTTATCTGCATTACTGCATACCATCACCATTTGCATACTAGATTACAAAAAATCCGTAGCATGGTTCAAAAACACGGTATACATACTGTTATGATACTGGCATGTAAACCCGACAAGATAAAAGGCAAAGAATAGGATAAAATGAGAAATTAGACACACAAGAATTTACGTGGTTCACCCAATTTGGCTACGTTCACGGGCAAGTATAGAAGGATTTTACTAAGTAATGTGGGAATTACAACCTCTCTCTACTAATAGGAGAACAACTGAAATCTCTCTATTACTAGGAGAAAACACCTCACTTATTATCTCACAAATACCTCACAACTTTGTGGGATTACTCTCCTTCACTCTCTCTTCTTGCTCTCTTGTTTCTCTCTTTTGGTGTGATTTATATGGCAAGGATGCACTGTCTATTTATAGGCAAGCATCCTTGCCTTTGTCTTGCAAAAGACAAGAGCAAGGCAAGTGGCACCGAATTGGTGCCTATTTTGTTGACTTAGTTGCACCAATTGGTGCCAGCTAGCTTCACACATACAAAGCAAGAAGCCTCAAACTAAGCAGAACAAACAAATATTTGTGATGTTTTGAAATAAATAGAGAAAGACAACAATGCCCTTGAAGGCTTAGAAATAGATATAAATGAGAGTAGGGTATTTTAGTAATTGAATACATAGCTTGATAAATATAAATAGGAAGATAAAAAAAATAAAAGAAACCTGAAATTGAGAGAGAGAATCAGCAGTGGAAGCAGAAGAAGAGAATAGAGAGAAAGATAGGGGAAAAGGATTGGAGAAGCTAAGTGTTTAAGGTAAGACTTGTTTTTTAATGTGTAATTTAAGTAATTAGCTTTGATTTTTGGTTTGTTAAGGTTTAGGGTTTTGAAGTTTATATTTTTGGGTTAGATTGATGAATTGATTATATGTGATGAATTGGTTGATTGTAGCGTGACGGGTTGAATTGTTATAGGTTGATTATATTGGGTTTTAAGGTTTTTGGGTTAAGGATTATGATCTACCATTTTAGAAAACTAATCTGGAATTCCCGACCAACCGATTGACCGATTGAAGTTGAACCGATAGACAGGTTGGCCTGCTAGATTTTAGTCCACTGGTTGGGATGAACCGGTAAACTGATTGGGTGTTGGATTTCGGTCGACCAGTTGACCTAACAATGATGGAAGAAAGATTTTTTTAAGTTCGATCAGTTTAGGTTATGTTTGAGATCAATTGGATGGATCGATTCTGATTTATAATTACGTTTTGATTCCTAAATGTATAGGGTTATGAGTTAGATCTTAAGTTAAGTGTATTAAATATATTGTACATTATTTTCAAGTTGTTTTTTAATATGTCTTCTTTTATATTCAGACAATCTTGATATTCTATCTGCGAAACATCAATAGGATTTCCTTTGATATTTCCTTTTGTGTTTTTTCTGTTTTTGAGTTAAATAAGTGGATAATTTTTCATATGTTAGAGGATTAGTATAAATACTTGAATTGTTAATATGAAATTGATCATGCTTCTTGATAATTCTTATATTGTTATTTATTTCTTGTTTATAATTAAACATGATCACTTATTAAAATTGAATATTTGATATGAGTTATTATACACTTTTGAATTGATAGCTTTTCATTTGATTGATGTCATGAGTTAAGCTTTGAGATATGATTCTGTGTATTTGGTTATGATATGACTCTTAATATGTCGGTCAGAATACTCATGCTAGCAGGGTAGTGTTATCTTTGTGCACATCGTATTTGAATCCTAGTTGGTTGGGGGAGTCACCAACCTGTGCGGACTAATCATCCACAGTTTGGAGCCACTTGTTTATTGCATTTTGATTTTCTAACGAAACTTACCTTATGATATTCTTTATTATGGCCTGTTTATGAAACTTTCTTGTAATATTCTAAAGTCAAATTTGTATATGTTTCTCTTTGCTTTATTACCTTGTATGTGTATATTGAACGTTATTTACTTACTGAGTTGTTGAACTCACCCTCTTGTTATTCATCCTTTTCAAGTTTATAATTTGTTAGTAGATTGTTTTTGTTGAATCGTTAGAACCTGATCTTTTGGTTGTAATTATATTTTTTTTATGTCTAGATAGTGCTTTATAAATTACTGAAAATTATATTAAAATGATCAATTTATATTACATGATAGTTTTGTTATTGATGTTGTGGAGAACTCTATTTTATGTATATAGGTGAAAAAGTTTATATGTTTGTCTAGGTTCGAATAGATAATGAAATTTAGAGAGGGAATTGTTTATATGCTGGTTATGGATCGGGTCATGACAATATTAAAGAATAGAAAGCAAAGAGACAGGGTAAGAACTAAGCACCTGGAAAAGAGAACCACCAGAGTGTGAAGAGGCACAGCAACACAACCGCGGGAATAGCATGAACCCATTTTTCACTCATCATATTAAGAATGCTAAGACGGAAAAAATAGCCAGATCTTTTATCCACCCTTCTTGGTGCATATTTTATTTTCTTGAATGCCTGTTCTATATTGATTATGTAATCCTGATCTTGAACAGGTGCTCGAAACGAGCTGTTTATTGGCCTCTACTGCATTTTTTTCTCAGAAAGAAAGATAAAAGATAATAGAACGAGTACTTTGGCTTTTGGTGTAGAGGGTATAGGAGATTAGAGAAGAAGAAGAGGTGGTGAAATTCTTGGGTTTTCTTTGATACCTTCCATGCTCTCCTATTTTCTTTATTTATTTCTTTCTGCTAGTTATAAGAGGACGTGGGATTTGGCTTTTGGTTAGCTACAGGATTTATAACGACTTCTTGTTTTTAGAGGGGGGAAACTTTGCACGCAATTAAGACGATGAATGAAAGCTAATTTAGTCTTTCAATATATCTGGCCAAAAACTGTCATTAAGTATAATAAACAAGAGTAACAATGACAAGGACAGAAGATTTCTTAAACTAAAATCATGGTAGCATGGAAAGAATCTGTAGTTCCTTGGCAGATTTATTCACGAATGTTCAATGTTTTTTCTTTCAAAGAATTGCTTAAATCTCAACATTCAACAGGAAGCTGCTGATGGGAGAGGTTGTTTCTTAATGCATTTCAACGTTCTATTGAATGTGTAAACTCTACCAGGCGATAAATTTGCTTTCACTGTCGTTCCACTATAATGTAATCGTTTAAAAGAATTCTGTTCGTTCGACCAAAGCCCAACTTCACGAAGATCCCCTTCTTTCCAGCATATATTGACTGTCAGTTTGCCACGTGCTTTCAGTCCTTTAACGCAGCCATTAGCCCACTTATCCCGAGGAAGGGCAGGGAGCAGGTACAGGTCTTCCGCAGTGCTCTGGACTAGCATTTCTGCAATCGCTGCTGGAAAACTGAAATGAAAATAAATATTGAAAAACTATGAGATCTTTCAGTAACTTGAATAATTGTTAAAAGGAAATGTTTGTCAAGAATCCATGTTTTGCTGAAGTCTACATATAGAACTGATGATTGCTTGCACTTTCATTCACAGAAAATTAAAAAAGAATTTTGCTAACCCAAAGTTGGCGTCAATCTGGAAAGGTGGGTGTGCAGTGAACAAGTTACTATATAATCCTCCTTCATAATTGCCTTCATTTTCCGGGTCCACCAGGACAAACAAATGCTTGACCATCCTATACGCATGCTCACTGTTGTGAAGGCGTGCCCACAGTGCAGCTTTCCACATGGTTGACCATCCTGGACCATCCTCTCCTGTTTGTAAAGCAAACGCTTCAGACTTAACTAGAGTAAACGGGAAATGACCCTATAATTACTTCAGTGCAGTTACCATCAGAATCAATAGCCAAACAGCATAGCTGCATGCAAGTTCTCAATTTGAGATTGAGAAAACAAAGTAGCTCTAAAATCTTCAGCACCACAATGGCGTTAAGGTGTTTCTACAAAATCAAATTTTAGAAGGGCAATCAGAAGATAACAATTGTCATCTTCTGTTTCACGGTTTAGTTACCTTCTTTTCTGAAAACTTCTTTAAACTAAACTGCGCATTTCATGACCAATTACCTATCCAGTATGTAGGCATTAGATATATACCTCTTTTGTAAAGGGTATTGCCTGCAGCTTTACATAGATCTGGAGTTTTCTCTACAGTTATTGTATGCCCTGGAAAAAGGCCAACGAGGTGTGATACATGTCGATGGTGAACCTCTGGGTCCTGAAAATCCTGTGCCTGTCAAAAGCATAGAGAAAACTTCTTAACCATGAAATATGATACAATTTATGATCAGAGAAAAAAATTATTATTTGTACTGGATCTTTTAACTTCTCAGGAAAAATTGAGAAACTCGAGTCAAGAAACATACCCACTCCATAATGGAACCGTCTCTAGCAATTTTTGTTGGTAAAAGCCTAGGAAGAGCTTCAAGAACTTTTTGAACCAGTTCATCCTCATTTCTTCCCAGAATCTGTTTGTAATAAACTTACGAGCATACACAGATAAGGAGTCAACAAAAGTAAAAGACTGAACTACCGTTACTGGGAAAAAGAGTATCACCTTAGCTGCAGAAACAATTGCAGAAAATACTTCTTTTATGATTGACATGTCCATAGTTGATGAGTAGCTGACACTTGCAGGTTTACCATCTGGAGCAATAAACATATGTTCTGGAGAAGTTGACGGGTTGGTTTCCAGATATCCTCCAGGCCCTTCAATCAACCAATCCAACAGAAATGATGTACATCCTTCCAATAAAGGGTATGCCTTATCTCTTAGAAAATCCTAATTATGCAGCACTATGTTAACAATCATCAATTTACAAATAACATTTGTAATACCTATTTTAACTTGCAAGCAAAACACATATAAAGCTCTTTGGTACAGGATGAATAATGATGTCTCCTAGAGCAGTTAAAAGTTAAAACAATTATCATGGATGTTCTGTCATCACAGGTGCTTATGGATGTCATAAATGGTATTAGCCCATGGCAACTTACTTCAAAACTCTAGACTCTCCGAGTTTTTCTTATAACCCTTTCCTTAGAGCATCAAATCTAAAGTCAACCACCTTTAACAATGGTAGTAACTACAATTTAGAGATTCTCCTATCCCCTTCAGAGAAATTATTTTCCAGACGAAAATATCTTCACTCAACTTATTTATCAGTTTCTTTAAAGGGACAGCAGTTGTTTCACTAATCAGTTAATATTAAGTGCAAGCCTCTTTGTCTAACAAACAATGAAGCAATAATGCCACTCAAACCCTTTCCTGAAATGTCATAATGGATTGGATCCTAGGTATGACTTCCCTGGACCTATAAAGTATAAATGCTTGTCTTTCTGTACCAGTGCATGAAGTTGAAACAATGGCAAGGGCAAAAATACTAGCATGAGTTGAGTGCTTCACCAGCAAAGACCACTAACTTGTTAGAGGGGACTGTTTTATGGCTTCAGATTTTACTTCTCCATTCCCTTGGCCTCTTGTTTTTCTTTTCTTTTTCTTTTCCTAATCGTAACTACTACCACAGCAAAGAGATCAATGGAACACTTACTAAAAAATGACCATGGATCTCTGAAGAGTCATTAGGATCACTAAAACCCAGTAAGGTGTTCCCTGATACTTATTTTTCAATACTGCGATTTTGTGTGCCTTGTTAGCAGATGCCACACTTGTGTTGATATCAGCTAGAAGTACCAAGTTGCTGAGATTTGGAATCTTACTTTGTCCTTCGCGTAAGTATAATGCTCCCACAAGTGTGTACAAAGCCAGGCGCCACCCATTGGCCACAAAGCCCATAAAGCTTGACCTGCATCTGGTGATGTTTTCGCCCACAGGTCAGAAACTTGATGTGCAACCCAACCTTTTGCTTCGTAGTTCACCTGTAATATTCAGTACCAAATAAGAAAAGTTACTCATTCCCAGGTACAAAGGGGAGCGGATGGACATTTTGAAGAAAATTTAAGGCCTGGGCAAATCTTTTTAGTGTTTTATCCACAGGCTCACTACTAAAGAAAGTCCCCTTCCAAAGAAAATTCATGAAGCCTTTGCATAATATATGGACTAAAAGAAATGCAAGGACCAGCAGAGGAGGTTGGAAAGGAGACTTACTTTCGCAGTCCTGCTCCCGCTGATTGACAGAGAGGAGATGTACTCAAACAAGGGTTCTTGACACTCTTTTAGATTACAAGAAAGAGAAGGCCAGTAGTTCATTTGTAGGTTTATATTCAAGTGTTGAGCACCACTGAAAAACAAGAGAGAGAGAACCATCAAGAGAGAAGCTTTTGATGCAAAAAGCTGCAGGAAATCGGATGCATCATAATAATGGTAATTACTTATCCTGAGAGAAAGTTGTTTAAGTTGTTAAACTAACATGTAGGAATGCAATTGAAGCCCAGGCAAAAGAAAAGAAAACTGTCAGGGGTGCAGTAAGAAAGACAGAACAAAAGAAAGCTATCTTGTTTATTTTCTTTCACCCTCTTTTTTGGGGGGATGGACAATACATTTTCTGAAATATAAATGTAGTGTAGAAAATGTAAATCAAGCAATAAAAAATTATAGTGATTGTGTAACCAAAAAAATATATAGAGGGAGGAATGCTGAACGTACTCCCATGGTGGTGTAAGATCCTTGTTCCATATACCCTGCAGATTTGCCACTTGGGTTCCAGGCCTTGAACAAGAAATAAGCAAATATCGACCATATTGGAATAGAAGCTCCACCAAGGATGGATCTTCATCAGTTTGAAAGGCTTTCACCCTCTCTGCAGTCGAAACTGTATCATCTTCACTTCCATTCAAAGATATATCACTCTTAAAGGGCATATGTTCCTTTCTAGTCAAAGATGCATTTCCTGAAACATTCTTGGAGCTTTTTGAAAGCTGGAGTGAAACACGATGAAAAAGACTCTGATAATCATCCAAATGATGTGCATATAGATCAACGTACGACAAATTGCCTATTGACTTTAATACACTCAGGGAGTCTGAAGTAGGGTTCTTCTTGGAATCGATAGGCTTAGTAAATGGCCCGTCAAATGAAGACGAGGACACTAAAAGTAAAACAGCCCAGTCTGAACCTTCAACCCTCAATTTCGAATCTTCTGAAACACGAACCAGTCCTCTGGCCTCACTAACTTGTAAATCGAGAATTGCAGTAAACTGAATTCCCTGTGGACTGTCATTTTCATTCAGCTTTTGTGCATACCTGTTACCAGGACAACTTCCTTCTATTATAATCTGATTCTCACCTTTTACATATGAATGATGACTCATCTTACTATCCAGAGACACTGTAAATGATACAGACCCTGGTTTGCTCCCAGAAATCTTTGTCACAATCACTTGATTAGGATTAGAAGCGAAGTGTTCCCTCGTATATTCGATATCAGCCACAGAATATTTTACTCTTGCTGTTGCTGTGTCCAAATCCAGCTCCCTCTTATATGTTTTCTCATCATATTTGAGATGTGAATCATCAAATTCCAGCTTGATATCGCCAAGTAGTTGGTAAACCTTTAACAGCAGAAAATAATTATTAGGAGAAATTTTTGCAGTAGGCCTGGCCAGAGAAAATATTACTGGTTTGGGGTTAAAGGAAGTCCTGGCCCAAGCATTTATGCACTAGGCACCAACCCAGAGCCAGGAAGTCCCAATCTATCATCCTCCACTTTTGGCTATGTCAGTGCTCAATCGCCTAGCTTATATTCTGTATTACTCTATGATAAGATTAGAATAAAAAATACCAGAGTCGCCTGCTCAGAATATGCACCGATCCACTGAGGTGTTCCTATTACACATGTTTCAGAAGGATAACTAAACAAGCTTTCACCACTACACTCAACTTCAAAGTACTACATGATTAATATTGATAAATTTTCAGAATTCATACCATATAACATCTTCATAACTGACGTATTTCCAATTAACCAAATAACATATTCATAACTGACGTACTGTTTGCATCTTTTATCAACATTTAAAGCAACTGGGATTTCAAATCAATTGCTTCGAATGGCGAGTGCTCATCAGTCTAACGATAAGCTTAACAGATCTATAAATTGCCAGAAACTTACTTGTGGGGGAATAAAAAGGAGCAAAATAAATGACACCTGAGAATGATACATACATCAGATTGATTTCCTGAAAGTTTTTCTGCTGCAGTTGTAGCTTCAGCATACTGGCCATTATCAACAAGTTTTCTGACCTCTAACAGGGCTGCTGGAGCATTAGGGTTAGTATAGTCTCCTGGGATTCCAGTCCAGAGTGTATCCTCTACAAGAGAGTCCAGATAGTAATACTGTGAGCCTTCCTCAAAGAGAAAGCGATGATGAGGGGCAAGTTTATCATATATCAGACAAAGCAGACGAGCAGCTCTGTTTCACTGATCTATAGTGAAAGTTGAGAACTGAGACCACAATACTTCACTCACTCTATTTGGTAACAAATAAAGGAAAATCAAACTCAATTGGCACAAAGCATAAAGTGAGATGTTCTTCATTAAAGAAAAAAAAAAAAACCCTTTTTCCCATGGTCGCAAACTGAATTATCGTAAAGCATATAAAACCAAAACACCTTATCTCCAATTTCCTAACAACCAATCAGCAACATGCATATAGTAGATCTCCACAGGAACTAATCAGAAAAGCAATATTGCACAAGCCTGGTAGAATCTAAACAGTTCAAATCATACAGAATGTAAATCTGATGTTCCAGATCAATGACCTAAAGAAAAGTATACAATCTTTTCCTAATAATCAAAGATTGAGCGCTAAAACCACAAATACCATAATCAAGTACAAAAATTCATTTTTAACTGAAAAGTAAGAATTGTTTTTTCCTGGAAGCGCTCATTAAGTAGAATTTCCATATCTTGAAACAAAAGCAACAGTCATTTTCCTTTAGTCACCATTAAGTTGGAGAGTTTCTAATGCAACACCACCCCAAATCATGGCACCATGCCTGCCATTGCCAATCGGAATTGCGTCCGTCCAATGCTTAGCTGGCCCACTAAAGGTAACCTTCAATGGCTTTGAACTTTCATCATTGTTATCCTCCATCAAACTCGGATTCCACCAATCCTTCTCTGTAGAACGCTGAACCAGAACCCACTCCTTATCTTCCATTTCACCAAAACAAGAGGGGTAAACACTGAAAGCTAAAAGGTTTGTGTGAACACTTATTAGCAAGTGCGTGGGGGAAGCTATTGAATGCTTGTAGCTGCAATAGCTTTTCTCAGTGTGGACCCATTTTATCTATTTTTTTGGCATTAACTTTTTGAAGGGATCGGTTTCATACACACAACGTGGAATCTAGATTTCGAGTCACATCCGTGGCCATAGTTTCGGCAAGACTTGCAGCAAAGTTCTTTAAATGGTAAGTGTTTTTGTGAAAGGCTATAATCAATTTTTTTTCTCTCACATAAACGTGGCGCTAGCTGGATACGGGGACAGAGGAATCACGAGAGAAACTAGATAGATTGTCTTTAGTTTGTTTTTCTTGTCCCGTTTAGTGGGTGCTGAATCAGTTAGCATTAAAGAGGAGGTCGGTGCCTGCGGCTGACTGCTGAGACAGATTGTAGATATTGTGTCACAACTCGAATTTCGGGTACTGGCGGCGGGCACTGCGGGCATCATTTACACTAAATCTCAAATATACTTCTTATAAAATAAATTATATAAATTTTTATTATATTTTATGAAATTTTCAAATATTTTTTAAAATCAATAAAATCCTTATAAAATTTATTATAATATAAAAATTCAAACTTCAAACAAAATAGTATAATAATAAAGCGTCTAAAATATTAAATTAAAATTTTTTTAACAAAAACAAACAAGATATACCAACTAATAAAATAATAATAATTCTTAACAAAATCAATTTACTAATAAAAATTAATAATCTGAATATAATATTAATAAGAAGGAATGAGTTCAATCAATTCAACGAAGGAATAGTATTTAATATATATATTATAGATATAATAGAAGAATAAATCTAATATATATATATATATATATATATATATAAAATTAATGTAATACATGTTAGATAACATATAAAACCTTAAGGTTCTGATAATAGGAGAAGTTTATAGCCTTGATTGCTATGGGAGGATCAATCGTCACAGATTAATGTTTTTCTCATTAGCTAGGTATACAGACTATTATGTGTACATAGATTAACTATTCTCTGTTGGTATGGAGTTTTCTGACAAGTATCATGATATCAAGACATAACAGATATTTGTAAAATTATTATAGTAAATGAATATCATATTGAATATAATTTAATTCAATAGAATACAAGTGTAAATTCAAGAATTAATGAGTACTCGAAAATAAAACAACTTATATAAATATTTAAGAAATAATCAGTTGTACTCGTCATATAATCAATTTATTCATATTTATATTACATGTATATTAAAAACTATTTTACTCATTCGAAAAACAAAGTCAAAAGACAAACATATGTAAAATTGAAGACTAATGAGGATCATTAAGAGAAATATCAAAAGAACCTATAACGAAACAAAAATTACTCGAAAACGATTCATAACAAATAACATAAAAGATTACAACTCTAAAATTAGTACACAAGTATAAAACCGATACAAAGCCACTCAATCGATCCCGAATATTTTCTAAATTGATCGAACCTAAAAGAACCAATCAACCCCTAATGTTCGTTCAACCAAGACCATTAGGCAAACTGGTCAACTGAAATTGATCAACTGGTTGACTAGTTGATCGGGATCTTAGAATCTCGATTTACTAGTTTCCCAAACTACAAATTCTAAAATAATCGCCATGGTTCTTGAAAATCCATAATTTCAAACATCATATAAAACAATTTAAGTTAAACTAACATCCTAAAACATCAATTAAATATCTTAAATCATCCAAATTCTAAAATCAAATTCAACCACATATTCAAGTATAAAAACATTAACATCTTACCTTAGAAACCCTTATTTCTAACTTTTACTTCTTATTTTCTTTCTCTTCTTCCTCCTTTCTCTTCTTTTTCCTTCTTCCCCTCTTCTTTTCTTTTGGCTCTCTCTCTCAAGAGAAGTATTCTTCTTCTTTTTTTCTTTAACTTTCTATTTATATTTATCAAAAATATATAAAAAAAACCTAAAATATCCCTCAAATATTTTGTACCCTTAGCTACTCATAAAAGAGTATAAATCCCTTTTCCAATGCATTAATTATTTTCAGCATATTACATATTGTTAGCTGAATCAGTTAGCATACGGATGGGGTTTGTAGTTATTGTGTCAGATATTGTTAGCTGACATAATTTTTTCAAGCATATAAAAAGAAAATAAACACAGAGAAAGTAGAATTTTCGTTGAAAAGTGTTTCATAACTAGCATTCTAATTCACTACTGAATATTTTCTCTCCTGCTCAAAATTCAAAAATCAATAGGAAAAACAATAAAAAAAACTAAATTAAAAAATTAAAAATTTTAAAGAAAAACAACGCTTAAGCAATATCTTCTTCCAGGCCTAATTCTAATTTAAAGATTTTTGTTAGAACTAACTAATCCTAATCCTCTTAAAGAATTGAGCTTGTAGAATCTAGAATCAAATTTCAGTAATTTGAAAGTTATGTGTTTTTTTTTTTTTTATTAAGCTTATCTTTGTTTGTGATTAGCTACGTCCCAATAATTCATAAATGAGTATGTAACATATCATAGCTGACTGAGTGATAATAATCAGAACCATCTGATTCTCCCGACCCGTCTTCATTTCCGCCATTTAAATGGCTTGTTGTTCAAGGGAGACATCTTCTTTACAGAAAGATCTGGGAATCAGTTGCCATGCTTTCGATAGGAGCAAGAGATCCCGTCAATTATGAAGTTTTCCAACAAGTGTTTACTCATTTTTCATATGTTTTTTAACTAATTATTAATACTTCCATCTAAGTTTCCACAAAACTACCTTTTCTTACGACTTCAAGCAATGACAATAGCCGTTTGTTGTAAGAAGTTGTGGGATTTGGCTTAGGTTAGTTTCAGGTTTCATGATCTCTGAATGTATTTGCCCAAATCTGTAATCACCACATAACAGAAGATACTCAGAAGTCTCAAACTAAAACAACTAAGGCTATTTTTCTTTCTTTACTGGAGATATACAAAGAATTCGTTGTTACTAGACAGATTTATTACGGAACATAATATTAATATTGTCTAATTAAAGACACTCATCTCTACTTTCAAGAAGAAGCTGCTGATGGTAGAGTATATGTTTTTCTGCATCTCAACTGTTTATTAAATGTGTAGACTCTACACTCTACAGGCGATAAATTTGTTTTTACTACAGCTCCTCTAAAAGAATTATGGTTCTTCAACCAAAGACCAACTTCGTGAAGACCGCCTTCTTTCCAGCATATATTGACTGCCACCCCACCACGTGCCTTCAGTCCTTCACGCACCCATTCACCCACTTATCCCGAGGAAGAGCAGGGAGTAAATACAGGTCTTTTACAGTGCTCTGTGTTAAATAAAGAAAAAACAGAGAGCTTTGCCAGGTTTGATTGCACAAAAGATGGAGGAATTAATTCATAATTGAGCAACTGTTGTGGCTATTAAATAGCCTTACACTGAAAGAAGGAAAAACAACCACCCACGATTTAAAATCCTATAATCGTGGTGCATGACTACTTTAACAGAAAAACAATCTTGTTCCTCAAGTTAAGGAGGAATTATTCAACTTAATAGAAATAAGCTTAAAACAGGGGAACTTTAACGATAATTCATCATCCTCCCTTAAACTGAATGTCATTGTCATTCAGTTTATACCTGGATATTCATGCACCCCCAGCAGATTTCGTATTTTCAGAAAGGTATCAAGCTTCAACGGTTTTGTTAGAATATCTGCAACTTGTTGCTGTGTAGAACAATGAATTAGCTCCAGAATCCCATCCTTAACAAGATCACAAAGAAAATGGAATCTTACATCTATGTGCTTACTACGACCATGCATCACAAGATTCTTTGAAAGTTTAATTGCTGATATATTATCACAAAACACCACAGTTGGACTGCTTTGCTCTTGATTGAGGACTGTCAGAATTCTTCTCAACCACACGACCTGGCATGTGCTTGAGGCTGCAGCAACGAACTCAGCTTCAGTGGTAAAGAGAGTAACCACCAGTTGTTTCTTTAAAGACCAAGAAACAGCTCCTGAATTCATGAGAAAAGCATATCCTGACGTGCTTTTCCTGTCATTTTGATCGCCAGCATAGTCACTATCCGAATACCCTACAAGTTCTTCACTTCCTCCTTTTTTGTAGAATATCCCGAAACCAGTCATGCCCTTTATATATCTCAAAATTCTTTTTGCTGCCTGGAAGTGAGAATCGGTAGGACGCTCCATATACCTGTTGATCAAGCTGACACTAAACATTAAATCAGGGCGTGTGGCAGTCAAATACATTAGGTTTCCCACCATTTGCTTGTAAACGGTGCTATCAGTTGCCATTCCCTCTTCATCTTTCGTGAGTTTAAAACCAGGAACCACGGGGTTATGTATTGAGTTACACTGAGCCATGTTAAACCTTTCCAAAATCTCTTGAGCATACTTCCATTGAGTAATGAAGATACCATCTGCCTTTTGTAATACTTCAATGCCAATGAAGTACTTCATTCGCCCAAGATCAGTTATGTTGAACTCAGTTTTCATGGACTTCTTAAATTCTTCAAACATGGCGTTATCATTGCCAGTAAAGATAAGGTCATCAACATAAAGACACAAAATCAAATTTTACTTCCACCTACAGTTTTAATGAATAATGTATGCTCATAAGGACATTTGATGAAGCCTTCTTTGCTGAAATATGTTTCAATGCGACTATACCAGGCGCGAGGAGCCTGTTTGAGTCCATATAATGCCTTTTTTAGTCGATAAACTTTAGCTTCATGCCCCTTCTGTTCATATCCTGGTGGCTGCTCAACAAAGACTTCTTCAGTAATTTCTCCATGCAGGAAAGCCGACTTGACATCAAGCTGGTAGATCACCCAAGATTTCTGTGCAGCAATGGATATAACAATTCGTATAGTGTCCAGACGAGCTACTGGTGTAAAAACTTCAGCGTAATCAATTTCATGCTGTTGACAATACCCCTTAGCAACTAGCCGAGCCTTGTACTTATCCACTTCTCCATTTTCATTGAATTTTGTTTAAACACCCATTTTACTCCTATAGTTTTACCTCCCGATGGCAGCACTGTTAAATCACATGTGTCATTCTTTTCTATAGCTTGTGTCTCTTGATCCATGGCTTTTCTCCATTTCTCAGACTTCACAGCTTCAACAAATGTAATGGGATCTCCGTCAGTGAACAAGGCTAAATGTGTTAGGTTAACAGTTTCTTCATCTGAGAGGCCTTGTCCGGTTTCATAATCTCTTATCCACACTGGTGGTCTTCGTGCTCGTATCTCATGAGATGAGTGTTCTTTATGTGAGATATTAATGTTATCTCCATCAGCTTCAATATTACCTCCATCAGGTTCACTTTCACCAGTTTCTTCGTTGAAGACAGATTCTTCACAGTCATCAGACTCTTCTTCATTTCCCTCATTTTCAACTTCTGCTTCTTTTTCATTCTCCCACTCGAGCTCAGTAAATATGGCCTGTTTGTGATCATCATCCCAGTTCCATTACTGATCTTCTTCAAATACCACATCTCGGCTAATAATTATTTTATTTGAAATTGGATCAAATAACTTAAAAGCCTTAGATTCATCACTGACCCCCAGTAAAATGCATTTTAGACTCTTGGCATCAAGCTTTACTCTCTTGCTGTCAGGTACATGCACGTGAGAAATCCAACCAAAAACTCGAAAATAATCCACCGATGGCTTGTGCCCATTCCACATTTCTGCAGGTGTTTTGTTCTTCACAGCTAGAGTTGGACAGCGATTTAGAATATGCACCGTCCAATTTACTGCTTCAGGCCAAAAAGTCTTGGGAATTTGCTTTGCTGTCAACATGCTTCGCACCATATTCATAATAGTGCGGTTCTTCCTTTCTGCGACACCGTTCTGTTGAGGTGTATAGGCAGTCGTCAGCTGTCTATGAATACCATGCTCATTGTAGAAGTCAGTGAAATCCTGTGACGTAAATTCTCCCCCACGATTTGTTCTAAGGCTCCGTATGTAAAATCCAGTTTCCTTCTCAACTCTGGCTGTATAAGATTTAAATGTGGAAAGAGCTTCTGATTTCTCCATCAAGAAGTACACCCAAGTTTTCTTGCTGAAATCATCGATGAATGTAATAAGATATCCTTTTTTGCCATTTGAAACTGGATTAATTGGTCCACATATGTCAGCATGCACCAACTGAAGAATGTTGGAGGCTCTCCACATGCTTGCTTTAGGAAATGGATCACGATGTTGTCTTCCCACCAAGCAATTTTCACAAATCTTTTGGGAGGCTTTAAACGGAGGTAACCCTTTCACCATGTTCTTTTGTTGGAGCACTTTGAGCCCATTCCAGCTGAGATGTCCATACCGACAGTGCCAAAGGTCTGTTTGATCTGTGATTAGTGAGGAGAAGCATTTTAGTTCCTTTGGTGTGTAACGAGCATGCACAGTGAACATTCTGTTATGTGTCATTGCTGTTTCCATGATTAAGCCTTTCTCTTTGTGGAATATTTTGCATATTCCACGTTGAATAAGAACTGTCAGCCCCTTTTCTTGCAATTGGCCAATACTCAACAGATTATTCTTTAGGTCTGGTACGTAGAAAACTTCTGTGATTACATGCACAAACCGATTTACTTCCATTCGAATGTTTCCTTTCCCTTGTACAGTAAGGCTGGAGTCATTGCCAAGCTTCATTGATTCTCGAAAGCTTTTGTCAAGATCAAAAAACATGTTCTGTTTTCCACACATGTGATTACTGCGTCCAGAGTCAAGAAACCAAATGTGCTCCATTGCAATCTCGTTGGAATCTACAAACGCCATCAGCAACATCTCGTCCTTTGTTTCAGCATAATTCGCCTTCTGTTCCTTGTCTCGTTTAGGACATTCCCATTGAAAATGCCCTAACTCATGACAATAGTAACACTCTAGGATGGATTTGTCGAATCCAAACCTACACCTTCCTCTTCCTCGTCCTCGATAAGTGCCTCTACCTCCACCTCTTCCTCCTTGCTGGAATCCATGAGTGATCTGAAGTGCTTGTTCATCGTTCATATGTCGGCTGATCTGTTGTTCATGCACCAAGAGGCTGCTTTGAAGCTCGTCTATAGACATTGTGTCCAGGTCATTGGATTCCTCAATGGAGCAAACAACGTAATCATATTTTGAAGTCATAGACCTCAAAATCTTTTCAATGATAACCACATCATTCATTTGTTCTCCATGAGTTCGCATCTTGTTAGCTATGGTGAGAGTTCTGCCAAAATAATCATTAACTGATTCTGCAACCTTCATATGCAACACTTCAAACTCTTTGCGAAGAGCTTGCAATTGAGCACGCTTGACACGTGTTGTCCCTTGATACTTTTGCTTCAATGAATCCCATATTTCTTTAACTGTATCTTTCTTCAAGATGGTTTCCAGTATCGATCGATCAATGGCTTGGAACAGATAGTTCTTGGCCTTGAGATCTTTCAGCTTCTGATCCTCATACGTCTTCTGTTGTATCTCACTGAGACTCGATCCTTCTGCTGCAGCAGTAATTCCTGTCTCTATCAAGTTCCAATACTCTTTGGAACGCAGAAAATTCTCCATCAGCATACTCCAATGATCATAGTGACCATCAAACCTTGGAATGGCAGGTTGCACGAAGCTATTCTCAGATGCCATGTCTCTGACTCTTCACTTTAATACCTGAATAAAAAATTTGATCAAACCTCGTGAGGAGGCTCTGATACCTGATGTTAAATAAAAGAAAAAACAAGAGTTTTGCCAGGTTTGATTGCACAAAAGATGGAGGAATTAATTCATAATTGTGCAACTGTTGTGGTTATTAAATAGCCTTACACTAAAAGAAGGAAAAACAACCACCCACGATTTAAAATCCTATAATCGTGGTGCATGACTACTTTAACAGAAAAACAATCTTGTTACTCAAGTTAAGGAGGAATTATTCAACTTAACAGAAATAAGCTTAAAACAGGGGAATTTTGAATCTAACAATAATTCATCACTCTGGACTAGCATTTCTGCGATTGCAGCTGAAGAACTGAAATGTAAACAAATTTGCAGCGACGTCAATTTTCATCCCAACGAGGTCGACTGTTGTTACATATGCATTGTGCTCCTGCTGTCTAAACTTTCTCTTCGATTATTCCAAGGTATTGATATCCCGATTACTTGAAACTCAAGCCAGGAAACCATAAATAAACTAGATACAAATAGCATTAATAATTACTTGCACTTTCATTGTCACAAAACAATGTCACTTACCCAAATTTCACTTTCACCCATGATTGAAGACAACAAATATTAGTACTCTCCCAACTCCCACTCAATTTCCAGATGTTCCCTTTTTTTGGAAGACCATGTTTGTGTACTTGTACCAAATCACTGTCACTGAAGCCTCCTCATGCTATTGGAGCATAGAGCATAGAGAATATTGTTGGACTCAACAGACGATGAATTCATCTAGGATTTGGGTGATCCAGCATTTTCCTGGTTCTCAGTGCAAACCAACAGCTGATAAGACCTTGAAATTTTACACAGAATATCAACACAACTTCTTGAAGAAATCCATTGTACAAAAGGCACACGTGCACGTGTGTGAGTACAAAAGGAAAGAGTTGACTACGACCTATGGGACAGATAATGCACAACATATAATGCAATTGAAATTATAAAGGGAGAGGGAGTGACGCTGAACATACTCCCATGGTGGTTCAATATCTTTGTTCCATAAACCCTGCAAATTTGCCACCTGAGTTCTAGGCCTTGAACAAGAAATAAGCAAGTAACGACCGTATATAAATAATAGCACCATGCACCAAAGAAGGATCTTCATCAGTTTTGAAGGATTTCACCCTCTCTGCTGTTGAAACTGTATCATCTTCACTTCTTTTGAAAGATAAATCGTTATTATAAGCCATAAGTTTCTTCACATGCAGAGTTGCATTTCCTGAAACACTCTTGGAACTTTTCAAAAGCTGGAGTGAAACACGATGAAAAAGACTCCGATAATCATCTAAGTGATGTGCATATAGATCAGTGCACGACAAATTGCTAATTGACTTTAATGCACTCAGGGAGTCAGAAGCAGGGTCCTTCTTGGAATCTATAGGCTTAGTGATGGCCCATCAAATGAAGAGGAAGACGCTAAAAGCAAAACAGCCCAGTCTGAACCTTCAACCTTCAACTTCCTGCCATCCAAAATATGAACTACTCCTCCACTTTACTCATCTGTAAATCAAGAATTGCAGAAAACTGAATTCCCTTTCGATTGTCATTTGCACTGAATTTAATAAAAAAAGGTTAAGCACTGAAACCAAAATGCCATAATCAAGTAATCAACGACTAAGGGCGTGTTTGGTATTGCGGTAGCTTTTGTGGTTGTGGAGTAAAAAAAGCAGTTTAATAAAAAGTGCTTTTTGTGAGGTTGATTTAAAAAAAAACTGGTGTTTGGTTAAAACTGTGGTTGAAATTGTGGTTTTAAAAAAAGCAGTTTCTTTTGTTTGGTTAAAATATTGTGGTTGAAATTGTGGTCGAAAAAAAAGCAATTTTGTGTTTGGTAAAACTGTGGTTAAAAAAAAATATGTTCTTGTTTTTTGTTAATATGCTTTGTATTTTATATTTGATTTGAATTAATTAAAAGGACATAGATAAACGCATATATATAATTCCAAAACATAGGTGTTTTGTAATTATGATTACATAACAAAATGAAAAATCCTCATACATTAATGTACTCCTTTATTGTTCCATTAAACTATTTGCAATTCCATCGCGTACAAAATCCATACGTGAAGGCCTCTGTGAGCCTTGAACGGCCGAAGCCTGAACAATATCAGGTAAAAAGTCATCTGGAATTAAATTGGGGTTGTGATCATACTCGGAAAAAACTGCATCATCTT
>Ga0307510_10002079_pt1 | contig 22632 bp, 32 predicted proteins | sample 12_EM_MG_FD_207224 | JGI IMG/M metagenome (GOLD analysis project Ga0307510, IMG submission 207224) | Populus trichocarpa ectomycorrhiza microbial communities from riparian zone in the Pacific Northwest, United States - 12_EM | ecosystem: Host-associated > Plants > Roots > Unclassified | place...
GGCACTGGAACCAGAACTTACCCCATTCAGTTATTCTGCAACAGTGACGAAAAGGTTGTGAACAAACACACCATACCAGTCTGCCTATACAATGGGGTTTGGCATCAAATTACGCACGATTCCAGCACAGGCCTACCCAAATTACTTCAGTTGTTGACAAGCATCCACACCTTCGACGTTGAAGAAACCAAATCGGTCTCCGAACCTAAGGAGGAAAGTGACGGTTCTGATAACAAACCTGTAGAAGAAGACAAAGATACAGATGATGAACTAGCCAGACAAGCTGGAGCACTCCACATCGACAATCAAATCAGGGAAACAGAAATACCTAGAGAACTCACCCCTCGAAGGAATACCGTCTCCCTTCCAAGGCATATGAAGCTTTTACCCATTTCACCAAAATTATCAGCCATGGCTACTTCCTCTATCACAATCCAACAGCCCGCAGATACTCAACCAATCACTCAAGGAGGAGGAGATGGCTCAAGCTCTAAAGGAAAAAGTCCAGCAAGTGGGGCTACTGGAGCAGGAAATACAACAACTATGACTACTACTGGAACTGCAGCAAGTGTTAATTCCAAACTCAAGGCCAGTCTCAGCCGATACTCTATGCCAGGTGGAGGACGCTCTGGCCCACCTGGCAGAGGACCACTGAGCGGAGGACCACCAACAGGAGGATCTGGAGGTCCGGGAGGAAATCCACCTGGAGCACCAGGGCCTCCCACACCCATACCACCCGCCCAAGCTGGTCAACAACCCATCGCTAGGGCTGCCGATGTCAAATCCATGGGAGGACTACCACAAATCTTCACTGGCGACTGCCTCCTTGCAGATGACTTCATTGAAGAAGTAAAAGGATATCTTCGACTCAACCAAGATGTAGCTGGCTACAACTCTCCAATAAAGAAAGTCGCTCTTACCCTCACTCTTATGAAAGGACCTCAAGTCGCAGGTTGGACCCACGATATGGGAACTTGGTTGGATACACTCGATCCAATTCTGGATAACATTCCTGATGTATGGGATCAATTTCTCTTCAAATTCTCGCAGCAATACCAAGATAGTCAAAAGAAAAACAGAGCTAGAGGCAAAATAGAATGCTGCACTATGAAGTTTCCCAAGATTGATGACTATATTGCCAGATTCGAAGACCTAGCACAAATTGCCGGATATGATGCCAATAGCGGCACAGTATTCCAACTGTTCACAAAAGGATTACCGGATGACATCCTCAAAGAAGTTCTCATCTCCCCTACTCCACAAACCTATGTTGAACTCAAAGAGAAAGCTATTAGCTCTACTAGGTCAAAAGTCCTTATCAACAACATACTCTGAGCACGTAACCCGAACAGAGGAACGGGAGGATTCAACCGAGGAATCTTCAATACATTCCCACGTCAAAACAACTTCCAAAGACTGCGCACATTCTTCAGCCAAGGAGGACAAGGAAATCAGGGGAACCAAGGAGGATTCCTTCAACAACACGGACCAGGGTTCCGCCAAGGAAACCCCCAAACCCAATATAACTCCACCAATGCACCTTGCTGGATGAATAACGTAGCCATACCAATGGACTTAGGATGCACTAGAGCCCCAAACTGGCGACAAGGCAACCGAGGATGTATGCAAGGAAATGCCACCGGCTTTGGTCCCGCACCCCAAAATAACTCTACCAGACCGCCTAGGGGAACCACTAACAATGCATGTTTCGAATGCAGCCAAACTGGTCACTTTGCTAGAAATTGCCCTCGCCGCTGCCAAGGAAGAACAGGAGCAAACCTCATTGACTTTGATGAAGAATACGATAACTATGAAGGGCTCGAAACCCCGAACCATGTTGATAATCTCAAACAACAACTCAACGCTATGTCTCTCAACAAGAAAGCGAAACTTGCCAAAGAAATGGGAGTCTCTGAGGATTTTCCCACAGCTTGATTAGATTGGCACTAATCAAGCAAAGTAGCAACGACAATGTGTATATATCTGCCTGGAAATCTATGACAGTTCAAATTTACACACACTCAATTGCTAAAAGAGCCAAAGCAATAGCCCTGGTCGATTCTGGGGCAACAGAAAACTTTATGAACTTGAGTTATGCCAAATGGCTGAAGCTACCCATCAAAAATCTGGATAAACCCCGACAACTATTCAATGTGGATGGGACCAAAAACAAAGCCGGGATGCTCAAACATTACACAGACATCGAAGTCCAAACAGGAACCTCAAGGAATCAATTACGATTCTTCTTATCAGACCTAGAAGAACACAAAGCCATTCTAGGGTATTCATGGTTCGCTGCTGTACAACCAAAAATTGATTGGAAACAAGGATGGATCGATTCCTCTCAACTCCCTATAATCCTCAGAGCTCCAAATGTGAAGAAAGCCCGATTTTTACCCCACATGGTAAACATACCCCGTCCCATATACCATGACCAATACTTCATTGGAAGGGTAACAATAAATTCCACAACAAAAGAAGAAGATCCTAAAATACCAAGTGAATACATGCGGCACAAGAAAGTGTTCAGCGAACATGAATCACACTGCCTTCCCCAACACATGATTTGGGATCATGCCATTGAACTTTTACCCGGAGCCCCTACAACCCTTCCCGGACGATTGCTACCATTAACTCAATCAGAAATTGAGGAAGCCAGTAAATTCGTTCAAGAACACTTGGCAAGGAACACAATCAGACCATCATGGAGCCCATACGCAGCAAATTTCTTCTTTGTCAAAAAGAAAGATGGAAAACTATGCCCAGTTCAAGACTATCAACCCCTTAACAAGTGGACTAAACGAAACCGCAATGTATCACCTCTAATTCCCTCTGTCATCGACTGACTAGCTGGATGTACTCTATTCACCAAATTTGATGTCCGATGGGGATACAATAATATCCAAATCAAACCTGGGGATGAATGGAAAGTGGCATTCCTCACTCCTGAAGGATTGTTTGAACCCACCGTGATGTTCTTCGGTCTTACCAACTCCCCAGCAACATTTCAAATGATGATGAACACTATATTCCGCCCAGACGTCGCAAAAGGGGATACATCGGTTTTCATGGACGACATTGCCATTCATACAAAGAAATATCTAAACGAAACTCATGAACAACACTTGGCTCAACATCGAAAACGCATCCACGAAATATTGGACAAACTGGAAGCCAATGATCTTTACCTAAAACCCAAAAAATGCGCTTTCAAGCAAGATGAAATCGAATACCTAGGGGTCATTGTGGGAAAAGGCCAACTCTGTATGGATCCAAAGAAACTCAAAGGAGTCGCTGACTATCCTATACCACTAAATCCTACAGATGTTTGCGCATTTCTCGGACTATGCGGATATTATCGATACTTCATTCCTTGATTTTCGGAAATCGCTCGACCCCTACTTGACCTCACAAAGAAATCTGAAAAATGGCATTGGGATGAACCACAGTTCAAAGCTTTCAAAACCCTCAAATCACGAATGTGCACAGCACCGGTTCTAAAACAACCCAACTTTGACAAAAAGTTCTACCTTCAAACTGATGCATCGGCATATGGCATGGGAGCCGTACTCTCACAGGAGGGAGAAATCCCAACAACGTCCGCACTTTTGAAATGCCAAAAACCTGTACTCCACCCTATCGCCTACTACTCAGCCACATTCATTCCAGCCAAATGAAACTATGACATCTATGAGAGGGAGCTACTAGCTGTGATGAAAGCACTCTCACACTGGCGACCATACTTAGGGTGGACCAAAGAACTGTTCACTATCATGACAGATCATACAAACTTACAATACTGGAAATCCCCTAAAAACCTCAACTGTAGAACGGCATGTTGGCATGCAGATCTACAAGAATATGACTTCGATATTCTCTACATCCCCGGAAAAACCAACATCCCACCTGATGCCCTCTCCTGACTACCAGGAGTAGATCAGGGAAAAGAAGACAATCAACAAATCACAGTTTTACCAGAGCAAAAGTTCAAAACTGCCACTGTGAACTTGGGACCAAGGATCAATGTACCCCCCATCAATGAAGTCAAACGTGGAATAATGAACCTTATGCATGACCACCCATCTGCTGGACACCCAGGCTGAGATGAAACACTTTGTAAAACTCAAGAACAATACCAATGGCCAAAAATGAAAGAGTGGATCGCAAACTATGTGAAAGGATGCGCCGTTTGTCAACAAAACAAGATTATCACTCACCGCACTAAGGTGCCACCCTATTGTATCCCTACCAAACCCAACGCCCTACCATTTCAGCAAGTAGCAATGGATTTAATCATGGGACTACCCCCAATAAAAGGGAAAGATGCAATCCTCACTATCGTAGACCAAGGATGTTCATGTGCTGCCATATTCTTGGCATGTGACACTACCATCATCGGACCAGGCATCGCCCAACTTTACATGGATCATGTGTTCTGATGGTTCGGACTACCAACTAAAGTCATTAGCGATTGGGACCCTCAGTTCACATCACACTTTGGAAAAGCCCTGGTAAAAAGGCTAGATATCAAACAAAACCTGTCAACAGCATTTTACCCTCAAACTGATGGACTATCAGAAAGGAAGAATCAATGGGTAGAACAATATCTCTGTCTGGTAACGTCAGCAGCCCCAAAAGATTGGACTCAATGGCTAGCACTAGCCACAGCCATGCATAACAACTGAAAAAACTCAACCACTGGACTATTGCCCAATCAAATTATTCTAGGGTACAATCTCAAACTAAACCCAGCCATCACCACCCCATCTACCAATCAAACCACGGAAGAAAGAGTCTGTCTGATGGAAGAAAGACATGCCCAAGCAACTGCAGCCCTGAACCAAGTTGCTGAGAAATCAGGAACCCCATCGGCACAATATAACACCGGAGACCAAGTATGGTTAGAAGGAAAGAATCTCCGTCTCCTGTATCAAGCCACCAAACTTGCACCCAAGAGATACAGACCCTTCAAGATCATCAAAGAGATCTCCCTGGTGGCGTATCAACTTGCCCTGCCTGTTACGTTCCTGGGCACTTGGCCCATATTTTTCTTTTCTTTCTTGCCCGTTATGTACTTATACGATCACATGATCCCGACTCACATGACCGCTTACTTGTACAACAGAGCCATCTTGTCGGGAACCTCATTGTTCCCTCCTTTTGTACGTTTCCTATTGTTCTCTTCTTATGGTAGTCTGTGACCACCATTGTTCATGACTCTATTGTTCTGTGATCCTTATTGTTTGTGACCCCATTGTTCTCCTCATTTGTACGCTTAGTCAGGTAGCTGCCCTTTTGTATATAAGCTGGACTTATATCCTAGAGTTGGGCCTTAAGCCTGACTTAGTTTGCAATCTATTGTGTTCTCAGTCCTTGTTGCTTGAAACAACTATTTCCCTCTTATTTTTCTTTGAAGTAATCTTCAAGTCCTTGAAGTTACTTCCCTTTCCTCTTTATCTTCACCCAGACATTGGTCTTAGTGACCTTCTCGCTTTTATCACCTTCCAAAGCACTTCAGGTTATTAAGGGAATTATGACCCTTATAACTTCATTACTGCCGCACATTTCACCTTTGCGCACGTCGCGCCTTAAGGTTCAATAGGCCTTAACACTGCCCCTGACATGGAAAATTCATGACACGTTCCATGCTTCCCTCTTATCGCCCTATCGCAAAACGACCGCTTACGGCCTGAACTTCTCCCGACCACCACCTGACCTTATCAATGACGAAGAACAATATGAAGTGGAGCGAATCTGTAATCACCAATACTTTGGGCACAACAGGACCCTGCAATATCTGATTCATTGGAAAGGATATCCTGATAGTGATAACATATGGGAATCCGCAGCAGATACCCACGCACCCAACTTAGTAAAAGATTACCACAAGGGAACCCCTCTCGAGAGCATAAAAGCGGGTCGACTTTCGCTTCAAGAACCCATCATTTCTCATCCTGGCTCCCAACCAAGAACCTCTCGGCTGGGAAGAAATTCCCTGGACACCCCCACCTATTCCACCCCATGTCCCATTTCTAGCATCTCTTCTTCGTCCACCACCATTCACAACACACAAATTCCATATCTTCTGCCCTGGACAACATATCCATCCCACTCATGTCCACGCTCTCAAACATCCATACTTTTGCTGCGAACCCCTTTGCACCTATCACCATTAACTACCAGCACTACTCCTTCGTCCACATCAATACACTCCTCTCCCCCGCTATGTCAGATTACTCCATCAATGCCTCAGCAGAATCCCCCGCCAGAAGTTGCCCTGCATCTCCCCCATCGTGCTACTTGCCCCATACCGTGGAAAACATATTCACAGCCAACGCATCCATCGATGCCAATACCCTCCGAGACATCACTACCAGTCTGGTCCAGACCATCAAGAATCGCGAAGAAACCCACCGCTTTGTGGTCCTCGCCTTTGAAGACAGAATCAAGAGGCTCGAGTCGACCATTGAGGGATATGTGGAGACCTATGAACGCACTCCAGACAGGTACGTACGTAACACCATGTACCCTGACCTCAAGATCCCTTTGGGTGAAGGAGCCTACGCAGAGGCCTACTGGGTCACCCCTGCCCACGATGGGTATGTTCAGGCATACGGACAAGAACAAGGACCATTGGATACCCCATACTCACTCCCTGTCTATGCCCAAGCAGTCTATTCGTCGGAACCCATCGACCCCTTGCCCGCATGGTTCCATCAACTCCTTGTTGGTACCCCTGCTGTTCATGCTAACTTCACCAAAGCAGCCCACCGACTTAATGACTGGGGCGTCGCTGCGGATATCGCACGCTACTGCAAACTGGATGATGACTTGTCCTGTATCAATGTGGAGCTTGAACAACTCAAGGCGGAAGCTGGGGCCATTAGGATTGCGAAGACCATCTGTGAAGGTAGACTGGAGTTGGCTCATGCCCCCAAGCAATTGGCGCACATGGAGTGCTTGGCAACGCTGTTCGTTTGGCAATGCAACGAACAACTTGCCACTCGAGGAGGGTGGAAGAAGTCTGCGCATGGTCGCACTAGCTAGAGTGGGAGGTAATGTAACTGGCCTTAGGTGATCATTATTACTCATACGATACAGCCTCTGTAAGTTGTGGGAACCAGCCTACTGTGATTGGTGATTGGATGACTGATACTCTTATTGTGCTTACTGATTGAGTTGGAGTTGCTTACTGATCCTAGTAGTACCTTAGTTATAGCGCATATCTGGCTTACTACATTGCAATTGGTTGTCCTTGTATATTTAGTATAAAAGAGGCTCATTGCTGTCCCTAAGACGGCAAGTTGAATCTCCTGTCAATTCAACTCCCTTCTTTTCTCTTACATTCTCTCTATAAGTGGGCACTAGGACGTCACTCTAGTGTGGGAACCACTTCTCATATATCGACTACAACTTGGCACCAAGCTATCCATGCGACATACCACCAAGTTAGGACAGCTTACCTAACACAACACTGAATCAGTGTTGCCCTCACTTTGTGGCAGTGATACAACATGTATCCTGCATTGCAACGGAGTTGAGTTTTTTGCTTACCAATCAGTGCACATGCATGTTTCGTTCGTGCGTGGCTGACTTGTAAAAATTTCAGCATCACCTTTTGCCCCTGCCTTTCACCCAACTCCTCTCCATCTTCCTCCCTTTGGTCCCTCTGGTTCCAACTTTGATAATGATGACAGTGGGGCAGAGACCGAACCAGATGACTGGCTTGATGAGCAGTTCCCTCCAATTCACACCTCCAACATCTTGGAGGTAAGCATGATTGAGGTATGTCTTTTTTTTTTTTTTTTTTTCACATCACCCTATTTTTGTAGAGGCCAGTGTGGCAGGATTTGCCTGTGGCTGCTTCAGCCAGTGCAGGTCTTGGCACCTCATCCTCAATCACTGACATTCCCACTGTAACAGTACAGGAGGTTGGGGGTGGCAATGCAGTCGGTCCCTCTGTCAACACCCCAGTTGTGGACCCGGCCCTCGTTGTGGACCCAGCCCCAGTTGTGTGGCCAAGTGACACTGATTTGGTGTTTGTTCCGGGGTCAAACAGGTTGATACTGACTATGCAGAGTCCACCAGTACGCGCCATCATCCATGATGCCTTTGACAACACTCAGGCATTGCTTTTCTTTGACCACTCTTTCCCGGATGCTACCATGATGCCAACTCTACTTGGGGGCTGTTATCTTACTGCGGCTGCAGAATCTCATAACCCAAGGGCACCGGTTATTCATAGCCAGTTGATCCAGGAAGCTGGATATATGGACACATTGATCTGTTTGGTGAGTTGCTTCTCACTTCATGCAGCACAGCACTAATTGTGTTTACAGCCATGTGCTTGCATCCCTATTTACCACGCAGAAGTGAAGGAGCATTGTGTGGCCCTCTTGCGAATTACTTACTTGGCTATTGGCTCTGTGCCTACTATCACTCAGGTTGTTGCTTGGGAGCTATCAAGGTACAATTACACATTTCCAACACCATCAAATGTAAGTAGTCTTTTTTTTTTACAATTCATGGCTAATATCTATTCAGAGTAACCCCCTCTGAGGGGTTCCAAACCAGGCCAAGCCTTACTGGAACTCCCATATTATTGCAGTGATATGGGACCTCTGTTTTACAGGGGGCTTCAGTGCATTTGCTCAGCGATATAATTTACGTTTTCCGACATCCCAAGGTACTAATGGGATGCTAGTTTGTGAGGTGCCGGCTGCAATGGTGGCATTAGTGGCCACAGTGGTGAGTGAATTCTTTTTATGTGGTCACTTTGTACTAACACAGATTGTCAGCTCTATGCTAGCATCCACAAGTGGCAATCCAGCAGGCATCAACCCAGTGACTTCTCAGCAAACACATACCTTGACGTGTACAATGGTCACATCCAAACTCTCTGTCACATCCAAGAGAGTAGTAGTGCTAGGTTTCATCATATGATGGGTGATATATATACCCAGGCAAGGTAAGTGTGAATGTATTGGAACAATGAACAATCAATACTGATCAAACATCACAGCTCCAATGTGGCATCCCATGGTATTCCCATTGCAGAACTTAATGTTGAAGAACTTGACTAAGTCTACCACTCATTTTGACAACCACCAAGTCCTATGTACATTGTTTGTTTACTTCATCTTATACAAATAGCTGAACATATTCCAGTCAATGTAGGACAACGATACCCACTCCCATATGTGATTTGGTATTGGTGCAAAGCAATACCACTGGACAATGCATTACCTCATACTGTTTGCTACAGGTAGTTTAGTTAGTTAGCCAATCATTAGTTATCGGAAAAATACTACTTAGTTATCAGAAAAATACTACTTATTTAATTGAAAATTATCTTGGAATGTGAGAAGGATCAGAAGCTTTATTCAAACGTTATCATAAAATTATTCAGAATTATCATATATTATTGAAGATAATTAACTCTAGGTTATGGGGGGTAAGAAAACCAGTGATAATATAAGGGATTAACAAATTATTGATAATTTCCACTAGCGACACACAATTATCACTAAGTTGCTAAAATTATTGTGGGGGGTTTTTCCTGATGTACCATAGCTGGTTGGGCACGCAATGTAGGCAATTGGCTTGACACATTGAATTCTACAGCCAACAACATCCCTGCAGTATGGGACCAGTTCCTTCATGAATTCTCTGAACAATTCCAAGATTCTCAAAAGGAGAATAGAGCTTGCAATGATATCAAACGATGCACAATGAGATTCCCCAAAGTGGATGACTATATTGTAGTGTTGTAGCAGCTCATGTAGCTGGGCCAAGCTGGGAGCCAAGCCACCTGGGCTGGCCCAGTTTTGTTTTCAAGCTGAGCCAAGCTGCAGGTTTATATCCACCAAGCCAAGCCAAGCTGAGCCAGTAAAAAAGCCGGCTTTCTCCAGCTAGATTACAGCTCAGCTTGAGTAGTGACTCAGCTGCTGTTTCTGCAATGCATCGTCGCTCCCATATACAAAGCATCCCACCACAACTTGTTGTCCCCCCAGCACCCCCAGCGCCCTCATCCATCCAATGCTCGTGCTGCAAATTGGTCACCCTTCCCTCCCAACCATCTATTCAACCTATCCCCTGGGATCCTATGTCTTCTGCAATCTGATGGTCTATCTAATCTGGTCCTTCCTTGATGCACCAACTGCATGTTGCCATCTCCAGCACCAGTCTCTCACCTTCTCATTCCATCTCCAGAGACCATAGGTCATTCGGGTCCTCACTCCGTATGTATGTGCTCATTCCTGTTTTCTTTCCCATAGTTGACCAGTACTTTATGCCTTCACATTTATCCACACCTTTCTTGACATCCTTATCAAATACTTTGGTGAAGTCATAACACCTATACCCAGGGATAACTTTGATGTCATTCATCAACTCCTCAAGGAGATCCTCGATGCAGGCGGGTACCTCTCTGGATGCACTACAAGACATGGTTCTCCCTCCCTCTCCCACCACCAAAATCCTTTCTGTTTCCACCGTTTCTGGGCTCTTGGGGCCAACTACAGACAATCTGAGCACATTCTCAAGCCCCATCCCATGGCAGAAAGCAGGTATTCAGCATAATAACAAAGAAATGTATTTCGATATCATCCAGATGCTGGATGCGGTGGTAAACAAGTGAGTGTGTCATCAGCCTTTGAGGAGTGGAGTTATTATTCCCCTCTGCAAATAAGCCAGGCCCAGCACCAGCGCTTACCATTGCTGCAGCTGCACATCTCCAAGTGCAAATATTGTTCACGTTACACATTACCATGCCACCTTTTGTGTCCATTACTGTAAATTGTTCATAAACTATGTCATATGCAAAAAAACATGATCTTGGCTGCATCGTCACCACTGGCATTCTGGGCTTGTTCACGGGTGCACTGGCAGGGGGAGGTTCTAATGTGGGACTGCACAAGCACAGGCATGTCCACAAGCAGCCCATGCTCATGCTCCTCACCCTCGACCTTGCTCTCTTCTGGCTCATGTATGCATCGCTCAGCAGGCAGCGAACCAGTTGGACTCTGCACAATGTACCTGTCATACAAGAAGCTGTGCTCAGGCAAGCGGCCAGGGACAAAGTACAAGCTCATGCAGCCATCTTCTCCTACCTGAGACATGTGCAACAAATGGTGCATGTGAGAGAGTGCAGCCACCAAGGAGCGCACTTGGCGGTGGTGCCATAACCAGGCAGCAGTGGGAGGTGATACATTGGTTCAGGACAATCCCCCCTTGTGCTTCAAATAGTTTTTACATGTGGGACATACAATGTAGAGTTTCTCATCAAACCAATGCAGGACTACATTATGCTCATGCTTGACAATGTTAGCCAGCAACCTCGTGTGAAATACATCAGCAATCCGGTAAGTAGTGAACGGCAGCAGCCCACTTGGTAGCACTCCACCTTGGTCATGCATTCTGGGCTGCTCTTGGGCTCATGCATGTGCACACCCATGTTGGTGTGTTTTTGAGGAATGCTAGGTAGTGCTGGTTTTGGTACTGCCTATGGGTGACAAAGTCAAAATGGGAGGCAGTTTAAGAGGAATTTCTTCCTGTGCCACCTTTTTCAATGTCTGTATGGCTATTCTGGAGGGTTGCCTGATGATGTCATCCAAGTCAATTGCATCACATATCTCATATAGCCTTTGAACTGTGTGTACATATGGACCAGCTTCATTCCTGAGAAGCTCATCATGTTTGCCCATCTCTAGCATGGCGCCTTCACCTATGACATAGATGCAATTGGCATCCTTGATGGTCAAAAGACGATGAGCAATCCTAATCATGGTTTGTCCTGTAGCCTACAAGTCAGCAGAAATAACTAGGTATTGTGAACAGGTATCATACCTGCAGCAGCCTTGTCAAGGGCATTCTGCATGATACCTTCTGACTGCATGTCGAGTGCTGACGTGGCCTCCTCAAGGAGTAGAATACAAGGGTCTGACACAACTGCATGAGCAAATGGCCACTCATTGCTTCTGGCCTCCAGAAAGAAGAAATCTGCACTTGCCCATGACAGTATCATAGCCAGAGGGAAGCTTAGTGATGAACCCATCTGCATTGGCTTTGATGCATGCTTTCCTGACAAGCCATAGCTTTTCCTCTGGCAAGACATTTTGGTAAGGGGTACTGACAAGGCCATGCTCAACATTTTTGCAGATAGTAGTGGAGAAGAGTATAGGCTTCTGGGACATGAGACCGATCTGAGACCAGCATAAGTGACAAAAATGTTAGCGCAGAGGAGAAGTAGGCTGGCAAGGAGGGACATGGGTGTGAAGATGGGGAGGGATGTGCACATGAAGGTGGGGTGAATGTGTATCTGGAGATGGATGAACAATACCAAAATGGGCATGTCAGCATTGAGATGTTGGAGAGGTGGACGCAGGATGTACTGGAGAGCAGGAGGTACGGCTCATTTGAAAGCAGACATAGGTGGACGATGGGTGGGGTGACACCCTGTCTCACACCATCAGTATAGGGTGTGCGTTGGGCATGAATATCATCAGTGCCATGTGTTCTCTGCATGGTCGGACATTGCTGTATGTGGTTGGTTGAGGCTGTGGACATTGTTCAAGTACAAGTCACTTAGTAAATGGAAGAAAAAAATAAGTCAGCAGCAGACAAAGAAAAACCTAGCAATGACACACCCAAAATGACTGCTTGTGTGCCAACTCCAGACCACAGGCCACATGTGCAGAAACCATGGGAGGCATTGGCCTCGGTACATGCGGGGCATGCATAGGCCAGTGTGGATGGGCATTGTACATCCTGCGTTTTGTGAACTGCTATGTAAGGAGTGCAAGTGGAATGAGAGCCAGGACAGGCTTTGTGGTAGTTGTCAGCAGGCTTGAGTGGGTTGTGGGGAACAAAAGTAAGTGGGGCACACACCTGACATGGTCAGGGCATGGGAATAGTGCAAGGGGGGATTTTGGAACTGGTCAGAACACAGGGAAAAAGTGAGCCAGTGAGGGACACTTGCTGGAGAGCATATTGGGAGGGAGGGGCATGCCTGCCTCAGCTGGTGTTGCAATGGGGATGGGAGCCAGCTTTGATAGTTGGAATTCAAGCTGAGGGCAAGATGCAAGAAGACAGGACTCATCAGGACACCAAATGGAAGTAGACCAGTGAGGGGAACTCACAAAGTAGAAGGGGGACGGGGGCATGATTGGGACACTTTCTTTTGGTGTACTGGCGTGCCCCATTGCCTTGTGGTGGGTATGGCACTGCAATGTTGGGTGTGGGAGGTCGAAAAACATTTGATGGCAGCAGGGGAAGCGGTTGTGAAGTGGTCTAGACTGAGACCCATCTTGCATGCGATGTGGAATGGCAGGATTTTCAAGGTAGCATACTTGTAGCATGCACTTGGGCTTGGGTGATCTGCGCATCTTTGGCCAGAGAATTTGGAGTGCAGCGGAGGGAGTGACTTGGTTGTGAGGGTGAAAGAGATTGAAGTATGTAGTGTAATCATACAGCAGTGTGATGATGGGCTTGGGTGGCGCAGGTCGAGTTGTCTTGGCAGCTGACATGTCAAGAAGGGTGCAGTAACTCATCAAGCAACTCCAAGCCTACCTATAGGCACCAGTTCTAAAAATTTTGCACCTGCACCCCCAGTTTATCTCATCACCATCAGAGCTAGTTACCTTTCCAAGTTTATGCACACTTCAGGGCCCAGAGTGAAAACTTCGTTTGCAATACATCAAACTACAACAAGATCGATCTCTAACTGTAGCACAGAACCACCCCCCCCCCCCTGCAAGGACCCAAAACACAACAAGAAGGGGAAGAAATTTAGCCTAGGATAACTAAGGGGATGATACACCTGCACAAGTTGACAAGCAAAGACTGGATGAGTTGATGTATAGTCAGAATTGGTTACACATTATTCAAGACCTACTTACACCCAATGACTGACAACAGGTGTGCGCTCTGCACCCACAGGGATGTGAACAGAGGGAGGTGCATTGACAGGTGCATTGGTCTTAATTTCCAAGCACCATGTGAGGATCAAATGAAGGAGTTGGTAATCTGGCTTCTTGTCAAAGTCAAGCTGTTGGGCATAGAGGAGGAAGTCACAGAAGTGATCAGGTAAGCCTTGGCACAGCTTGTTGAAGGGAGTTCCTAATTTCTTTGCAAGGACTGCCTTGGGGTTGTGACAGTCAGACCAAGGTAATTCCCTGCATGCTGAATAAATGATAGTATAGGCGAAGGACTCCAGGTTGTCGTGACAAGATTGGGTAGCTCCTTTCTGACCCATGATGGCAGAGAACACAAGAGTACTGACAACCTTGTCATGTGGGTTGTACAAGGTGTGTTGATAGGTTGCGGGATTGTGGTATTGCTGAGCCAGACCGAAGTCAATAAGGAAGGAGATGGGAGAAAGGCTATCAACTGAGATCATGATGTTTCCTAGCTTGATGTCATGATGAATGTAGTGTTGATTATGGAGAGACTCAATCGCTGCAAGCTGGGATGTAAGAGCATTTAGAAAGATCCATTTATGCATAGAACAAATGTACCATCTGTGAGGTATACAAGAATGTCTTCTTGTGGTCAAATCGCCATGCCTTGATCTGATTGCCAAGTGAGGTCCCAAGATACTCCAGGATAATGATCTCACATAGACCTTCTTTGCTGTACCAGAGTACTTCAGGGATGCCTGCGCTCCTAGAGATAGTTGTGTATATGTTGTACTCATGACTGAGCTTTGAAGACGGGTTCCCTGAATGCCCTACTTTCAGAGTGACATCAGTTCCAGTCCTAATGTCTTTTCCCAGAAAGACACTCCCTAGAGAACTGACTTAGAAAGATGAAGTGAACTTGATTCAAGTGAGGCTCACCAGATCCACTAGTACCAAGCATTTTTCCTACTCTGTATCAGCCACCAACATGTATGAAGTCTAGATGATGGGGAGTAGGTTGTTTCTTGGAGGCTTGTAGAGATCTGTGAATGGGCATGCTGGTCTTCAAGAGCAAAGAGGAAGAACAGCCTGGTTGGCTCAGCTCAACAAACAACTCACACTCCGATGTTGATTTTATGTCACCTCAGGTACGTTCAGGAAACACTTGGGAATTTTTTACGACATAAGATACCAGCCAAAATATTTCTACATTGAAAACCCACACTACATGCAAGAAAAATGTGCTGTTTGGGAACGTTTTCAAAATTCAAACATGTGAAAAGGTTTTTTGGTTCATGATAATGCTGGCCAACTCAAAATCCCCAATTTCAAAGACCAATGCAGAGGTCAGGATGTCAAAATGTAATCACCTCCCAAATTTGAGATCATATATGGGGCGAGATACAATCTGATGTAAAAGTTCACAAACACCAAACACATTCTTATATACAGCTCAAAGCTGGTGGTAGACTGGCAGACATCACTGATTATTGAAAAAGAAATTAAAACTGACATTTGCTCTCAATTGTATTTACTCAAGTCCTTCAAAATATCATCTATCCCAGCATTGGAATTGTCCTTGAAGAGAGTGCCAAGGAGATTGTGATCTGGTACCGACTCCCTACTCATGGCCACCTCTGGCATTGCCCAACCATTGATAAAGTCAAGACACAGTTTCTTGAGCATGAATTTGAGTAGCTGGAAGGCCTCCATGAGCACAGGGCTTATCTGATTTCATTTCATGGTGTCTGTCTCCTTTGCTGATAAGAAAACCTGTTTGCAAGGAACAGATGTTAAGGCCTATTGAACCTTAAGGTGCAATGTGTGCAAAGGTGAGATATGTGGCAGTGACAAAGTTACAAGGGTTATAATTCCCTTAGTAACTCAAAGTGCTTTGGAAGGTGATAAAAGCGAGAGGGTCGCTAAGACCAATGTCTGGGTGAAGATAAAAGGGAATGGGAAGTATCTTCAAGGATTTGAAGATAATTCCAAAGAAATAGAAGAGGGAAATAGCTTGTCAAGCAACAAGGACTTTGAACACAATAGATTGCAAACTAAGTCAGGCTTAAGGCCCAACTCTAGGACACAAGTCCAGCTTATATACAAAAGGGCAGCTACCTGACTAAGCATACAAATATGGAGAACAATGGGGTCACAGACAATAGGCATCACAGAACAATGGAGTCACGAACAATGGTGGTCACAGACTACCATAAAGGGAGAACAATGAGGAACGTACAAAAGGAGGGAACAATGGAGTTCCTGACAAGATGGCTCTGTTGTACAGGTAAGCAGTCATGTGAGAAGTGGTCAGGTGATCATATAAGTACATATCGGTCAAGAAAGGAAAGAAAAATGCAGGCCAAATGCCCAGGAGCATAACATGACACCCTTCCTAGAGAGTTGCTGCCACACAACTAATAAGAAACTGCATAAAACTCCTTATCATAATCAGTGCAAGCTAACTCCAACTTGTGACACAAGGTGGGGGATGACATAGCTGCACACATATCCCCGAAATTGCGATGGGTGTAGGGGACAGTGCAGTACTCAGCATCGCATTGCTCATGAGGGTGGTCACAATCGTTGTGTGTGTGTTGAGTACTGAGACACCAATGACACGTCTTCCAGAGGGGACATTCCTCCTCAACGTGATTGGGACGCAACTCATTGCATTTGAGGCAATAGGGAAATTTGGGTTTGCCTCCCCAATGCTGCTTGCCTAGGACAGCGCAGCACTCGAGACTGTCTTCACCTTCCTTGATGTTGGATGGTCCCTGGGCAGCGAAGATGCGGGGGATGTGGATAGCATTAGTGGAAGGAGGATGAATGCAGTTGAGATGGGGAACAAGTTGGGTGTGGATGGCGGCATAAGTAAGGTGGCGTTCCACCATGCTGAGTTTGCTCTGGGCGTTACTTTCTTGCCTGTCAAGCTCAACTTGCTGGCGTTTTACCACCTTGAGTTTGCTCTGATACGCTTGATACCTATAGACGTCAGCGACAACACCAGGGTCCTTGAGATCTATGATGGCATTGTTGATGAGAAGTCAAGAGGTGGAAGAGGGATGGAAAATGTTGAGGTTGTAATCTTTGACCCCAGGACGATTGAAGTTGGAAGAAGGGTGTGCCTGCATGTGAAGAGGAATGGAGTACTCAGGGCTCCCTTGCTTGTGAACCCCTACAATGTGAGTATCAATCCCAATTTGCCTAAAAGTGACATATCACACTATTTTGTCTTGACCATACTCATTGAGGAAGATGAGGGGGTACTGCCACATATTACTGTGGTCATACTCACTCCATCCATCTCCTGGGTGGTTTGGATTGTCAAGTTGCTTGGTGAGCTGAGGAATGTTGGGGATGGGGCTAGGTGTGGAGGATAGTAAAATGGTGGGATTATACATAGCAAAGTGAACTGGTTCCTCGCTTTGAACATCATCGTCTGACATATGGCTTTCAATTCTGTCAAGGATTTGGGGAATGAGAAAAAGGTGTTCCACTGTGGTATAATCGCGGAAGGTGGTGGCAAACACCTGGTTGTCAAGCTCAGTGTTCCCCAAGATGTTGATCGCTGGAAGGAGGTCCTCCGTCCAAGCCGAAAGCACTCCAGTGATACGCTCCTGACACTCCATGTACTTCAACAAGACTCTGCATTGCTTTCTCACATGGTGTTATGATCCACCCCAATTTTTCTCATCCTCGTCGGACCCCCTCCTTGTCACCCTATCCATGCCTAAGTGACCATTACCATTGAACCCATCCGCCCTACCAGACTTGCCACTGTTACCACCCAGTGAACCATCCAAACCATCGACACCTATTGATCAACCCCCAGTCGAGCCCCTCGTCCCTGTCCCCTGGAACATCCATCGTCGGGAATACTCCTCAGTGGAGATGTACCAAGAACCAACCCCAGTAGAGAACCCACTGGAAGACCCAGACAGTCCCATGGAGGACGCACCACCCTTAGAGCCAGAACCATTCATTCCATATGAACCCGATGTCCCTAGAGGCAACACACATACCTTGTCACCAGAAGAGTCCCCTATCGAACCCTGGGAAGCATACCTCGCTCTGCCCAGCAGCCCTGTGTCCCGCAAGCACTCCCTGTCGCCTACGAGTTCCTCTTCAGCACCCATACGCCAACGCACCAGTAGAGAAGGCAGTTACCAGTCAATCACCCCTTCTGCCTCATCACCCATAGCTGGCACCTCGCCCCAGAATCAAGGCTACCAGCCGACCTCCCCGGGAGGATCCGCAGACAACCCCTCATCCACGCAGAGCTCCGCAGACGACGCGGATAGCGACATGGCCCTTAATTGGGTCACCATCAATACGGACTACCTTAAAGGGTAGTTGCTTACACTAGATGCCCATTAGACCAGAATGGGCACGCGGAGATCAGATCTCCTCAGATCAACCTTGTGGTTGTCATCACATCATGACGACGCTTCTCTTCTTGGAATGACCCGCCGCCATTGTTCTCCGGTTAAGGATAGATTAGGCAATTCCCTGATCCCTTATTTGCTCTCGCTCATTCTCCATTGTTTGACTCATACAAACCGCAGCACTTGTCCGCAGAGTACCATACGATACAGACAGCCCCCTCTTGACCAGAAGTACCTACCGTAGTGACCATGGTCCGTGCGCGACCATGCCTGTATATAAGCGCCCTGTATTTCGACAGTCAAGCCCTAAGCTTGACTTGATTCTCAATATCAACGTTCTTGAAAGCCTCCCTTGTGCCTCCCCTTTTGCCCACTTGTTACATAACCCACTCAGAGTCGTCTCTAGTAATACTAGAGACTTCTACCTCTTCAAGTACTCACCACCAGTTCACCTCTTAGTACAAGTCGTACTATCAAGGCCCGTTGAAGCCTTAACACATGGCGAACCTGAGCTGAAGAGGGGATCTGCCCTGCTAATGTGAGTATCTCATCGTTGGGGAGTGTATCAACGACTATGTTTGAGTGGATGTTGGACGGCTGGGGTGATAAAGGGCAATGGTGCTGGCATTGGAGTAATAGGGTTGGAGGTAGGGTCAATAGAGGGGAGGGGGATGGTACTTGAGCCATATTGTCCTTGTTCTGAGGGGAGATATAAGGTGGGATCGGGATAGGGGATGGTGAAGTGTGGCAAGTAACTGGGATGGGGAAGGATGGTGGTTGACCTTGTGATGCGCCTGGGAAGCTGCTCAAGGCTATCCTCAGATTGGAGTAGATATCTGTTGCCATAGAGGCAACCTCTAGTCTAGCAGTGATAGGTGGGGCTGGTGATGGGGACGATCGTAGAGAAAAGGGTAATGTCTTCATTGCCATAGATGGACTGCTGTGTATGGACTGTGGTACCTCCTGGTCTGATGTAGACATAGCTGAAGTGAGTGGGTTGGGTGAAGTCAAGAGGCATTCAGTAGTGATAAGGGCAGTATTGCTCTTTGCAGAAGTGGGAGTGTTCAAGGGCATGGGTGTGAGTGGGGTGAATCATTCTGTATAGCGACGAAGCTTTCTTGGCAGTGGGTACAAAGATATGGAACTTATGACTAGGCCAGATGGTGAGGTCTCTGAAGAGGTGATGGAACAAGTTAAAGGGGGGTTCTTCAGTGAAGGTGTAGAATGACCAATTGGCAGACATGCTGGGGGTGACTTGTCAAGAGGGAGGGTTCTTATACTGCTTGAGGTATTTTGAAAGTCAGATAATAACTCCAGAGCGTGGAGGTCCTCGGCATTAACCCATGAATCATGCGCTGGCGAGTAGTTCTTCCAGTACACAAGGTACTGCTTCTTCTTCCAATGGCCAAAAGACCTCTCTCTCAGGATCTTTTCGACTTCCCATTCTGGTTCGCCTTCTAGTATTTCTGGTGGTGGTTCTAGAAAGTTGGGTCCATGTTGGTCAGTTTCTTTGTAGGGTGTGAGTATAGTGCAGGACAGCAAAAGACAACAAATGCGCTAGCACTGGAACCTGATTTTTTTGGGGAAATCGGACATTGGGATTGTGATCAGGGGGGCTGAATACATTGAAAAACACCCTTGTTGTATTTTTCCCATGCTTTTTGTGTTTGGACATACATTTTTTTTGGAAATTTGTTATATTATGCCTACTAAATCAGTAGTTTAGTGGTCACATCCATCACACAAATTATCACATGTTGTCACAGTGCCATATTTAAACTCAGGCAGGTGAGCAGAAATAGGATTTGTGTGATTGCTGTCTCAAACTTTCCTGTAGTACATAATATTACTTGAGGGTGTGTTTTGGGTTATAAAAATAACTTGGTTTGGTACTGCTCACTATATTTTGAATGTTTTACTTATTGGTAGCTAGTCATATATCATTGAGGGTGACAGTAATACAAGGTTGAATGGTGTAGTGGTAATGGTGTTTTGCTTACATGAGTGAGCACCACAGGTCTGTGGGTTCAATTCCCGGATAGTGCAAAACATTTCCTTATTTCTCACACCCCTCACAATTTTTTTCAGCCCAATTGGAGACTGGGATCGGACTCAGGCAATTAAAATATGTCAATTGCCGATATTTCTAAAGCATGGGCATTAAATTTGAGTTTGGATGTAACTTTTTTTTGGCATAATTTTTAAATGTGTTTTTTGGGCTTTTCTAATGAAAATACATCTTTAAAAAAAAATTGTTGTCTTTTGCTGTCCCACAATGTAGAGAAGTATGAAAGATGTCATGGATTTTCCAGGTGGAGGGGAGTTTGAGTTTGTAAGCGACTTTTGATATTTGGGAGACTACCTTAAAAGGTCTGTATCTCCTTGGGGAAAGCTTGGGTGTGGTATTACTTGGAAGTCATAGGTTGGTTCCTTCTAGCCAGACCTTTGAGCCTACTGTAAATGGGACGTATCATGGCTTCTCTTTTATCCAGGATTCTTGCACTTTATGTTGGGCCTCTTGGGTGGCTTTCCTGGCTTCTTCGATAGATAAGAGTCGTTGTTCTAGAGAGGGAATGGTGGTTTTCCTGGTGGGTTGGTGTACTTGGGGTGTATATCCAATGAGTAGTTTGTATGGTGTTTTCTTGGTAGTTGCGGATGGCCATGAGTTCTTGGTGTACTGAGCGAGTGGGAGCCATGCATGCCAATTGTTCTGTTGTGTTCTGCAGAATACTCAGAGATACTGTTCCAAGGTTTGATTGGTTCTTTTGCTTGCCCCATCAGTTTGAGGGTGATATGCTATGCTGATGTTCTGATGGATGTTGAGGATACAGCAAAGTTCTGTTGAGAATTTTGATACAAAGTGGACGTCTCGGTCCAAGATAATTTTATAGGGAATGCCATACAGTTGAATCCCTCTTAACCCATACCCCTCTGTTACAGATTTGAGTTATAGGTTATAAGGGTTTATAGGATTTCAGGGTTGTACTAAAAATAGATGAAAAATATTAATTGACATTCAGAGACCTTTGCATGTTTCTAAGATAGGAAAAAATATGTATGATGCATAATATGGGTGGTTGTCATTGCCTGAGACCTCTCTGACCATATATGATGTGCAAGGATGGCCTGAAAACAGTAAGATGCAGCCCCAGTGATAGTATGTGGTTCTGAGCAAGGGCAATGGCAAGGTGCTGCACAAGCTGTTGTCTTGACAGCCTGAGGTGGTGAGGGCAGGCAATCTATGTGCCATTGGCAGCAGGGTTTCAGGCAAGACAAAAAGGAACTCAAGCATGAGGGGCAGAGGGTGAATGGAGGCAAAGTGTGCAAGTGGTGGCAGTTGACCATGTCAGTCTTGCAGGCATGGAGGGCATCAGATGTCCAAAAAAATTCTGAAAGTGCTCCATTCTGAGGATTTGAAGGCTACAGCACATCCATACCTCACAGTGCACTCCATAATTTAAATCTGGTAAACATCCTAAGTGAAATTTTACTAGTGAAATGTATGGGTTTTGCACCACAAAGCACATGGGTTATGGTATGGGTTATGGGGGATGAGGGGTTTATGGGTTTATTGTGCGCTTACCCTGCATACCAGGTTGGTAACTAAAAACATGTATGGGATTTGAGGGGTTATAGGTTATCAGGGGTATGGGTTAAGAGAGGTTCAACTGTAGTGGGGAATGATGTGATTGAGGTAGAGTAATGCTACTCCTTCTGAGTCGATGGTCTCATGACAGGGAATAAAGATAGATGCTTTAGAGCAGTTGGTGTCCGTGATTGTGAGAATGGTATCAAAACCACCTGACTGTGGGAGTTTAGTGATGAAGTCCATTGCGATAGTTTCAAAGGGTCGTGCGTTGTCTGCAGGAGTGATGGGGAACATGGGTGGATGGGTAGGATGGGTATTGACTTTGGTCATTTGGCATGTAGCACATCCCTTAACATACTCAGTAACAAAGGTTTTCAGGTTGGGCCACCAGTAGTATGGGGTGATTAACTGGAGCGTTTTGGTAATCCCGGCGTGCCCAGCAGCCATGTGGTCATGAAAAAGGGAAATTACTCCACTTCTAAGAATATTGTCTGCCACAACAACTAGGGCAGTCCCATGATACCAGTGTGTGCCATCCAATAGGGAAAGGTTATGTGTTGGTGCCCATTTCTTGAGTAGCGATTGCTCTTTGTATTGAGCTAATTTGATATGGCTGTCCAAGTTATTGCTGATGCTGTCCATGTCGAATACTTGGATTGAGGTATGATTGTCACAGAAATAATGATCTGGCCAGACAGTGACATCATTATTAATTGGATTGGGTCCCTCATAGTCAGGTCTTCTGGATAGGGCATCT